>JAABUU010000455.1_pt1 | contig 92785 bp, 103 predicted proteins | sample 5559301 | NCBI WGS metagenome assembly JAABUU01 (sample SAMN10711884, study PRJNA513360) | rock metagenome | isolation source: Antarctica rocks | place: Antarctica: Victoria Land, Richard Nunatak white | reverse complement strand
CCGCGGGCCAATGCAACAGGCTCCAGGATGCGTGCGCGCCGGAAGCGCAGGAAGCGCGCGCGCGCAGCGCCCTAGAGGCTCCGCCGTCGGGTGTCGCGGCGCGCGCCGCGCCGTGCGTGGCCCGCCGTTTGCGCCGCTGCGCGCCGAGCAGCAGCGGCATGCGTGTGAGCATGCCGGATAGAAGCAGCACACCTTTGTGGCAGTGCGCGCAACCTGCGTGCAGAGGTGCGACAGGCAGCAGCCGCGCCGCCGGCACAGCGCGCCGGCGCGCACGCTGGCGGGCGAGGCGCAGCGCCGCCACGGGCTAATAGGCAGCCGCAGCGCGCGCGCGCCCGCGCCGCCCGCGCACCCCGCCGCCTGCGCCCGCGCGCGCCCGCCTGACGGACCGCCGCGCCGGCGTGCGTGCGGCAGGTGTCCTCCTTCCCGCTGGCGGCCATGTTTGGCATGTGCGCGCTGTTCCTGCTCGTCTGCGCGGGCTGCCAGCGGCGCCTGGAGCGGCTGGTGCACGCGGAGAAGACCAACGGCGCCGCGCTCGCCGACTCCAACACCGCGCTGCTCATCAAGGCGGGCGGCGGCGGGTTCGCGCCGCACCCTAAGCTCAGCCTCTCGCACGCGAGCCTGCCGTGACGCGCGCGCCGGCCCTGCCTCAGGTTTTCGGGTCTGGCCTGCGGCCGCCGGGGCAGCCCCCAGGTCCTAGCAAGTGCGCCTCGGCGCATGCGCTGTGACCTCAGACATGCTCGCTGCACATGTTGCTGCTGTGCGCCGCGGTTCGGCGCTGCCCGGCTGTGAGTTCCTGTGAAAGCGCTCATCGCACGCCAGGAAGCGAGTATGCCAGGGCACCGCAGTGGCGTCCGGACGAGCGCGGTTGCAGGGGCGCAGGGTAGATGGTCGTTGCAAAGCAGGGGTGGTCGAGTGGTGGGTCGGCGCGCCTGCAGAACCTGCCAGCAGGTCAGGCTGTGCGCATGCCATGTTGTTTCGCCATGCGCGCTGCCAGGGCCGGGCCGCATGTCACCACCCCTCGACTACCCCGTCGCAGCCCGCTCGCCTGTGGGCGGGCGGGGTGCGGTGCCGGCGCTTGCGGCGCCCGCACCTGGGAGCTCAGGCTCTTTTCTTTCTTACCGGCTCAGTAGCGGGGGCGAGCGGGGCTGGCCACCGGCAGGAGGGAGAACAGCGGATCCTGAGACCGCATGAGCAAGCGCGACCATGCTCCGGAGAGTCCCGGTGAGGTAGAGGGGTCTGACGGACTCGTTGCTAGGCGGCTTTAGCGGGTTTGAGGGTGCGTGGTACCTGCTTCCATTTTGGGCTTTTCTGCTGCCAGGGGTGCTCGCCTCACTTCTGCTACGTATGTACATATGTGACAAGGTGCAGCTCAAGAGCATGCGCAACGCGCGCACAGACGCCTGCCCACAGATTAAGTTTTACACGCCCCACCAGTGCAGGCAGACGTCTTCATGCAGCCTGTCACACTGGGACAGAAGGCTGCCGGGCGCTCGAGCGCAAAAGCCTGAGGGCGCCGGCGACATGCCAATGCCGCTGGCGCGCCCCCGCAGCACACGCCCATGGCAGCCATGCATGCTCCGCCCTGGGCGCGCCGGCAGGTCAAGCTGCCTGTGCGGGGGGCGCGGGCGACACGGTGGGCTGCCACTCGCGCGCAGACCCCTGCCACGCCCGGCGCACCAGGCGGCCCGGGTCGCTGCTGGCCGCCGAGCGCAAGAGCGCCTCCTTGCGCACGACGCGCCAGCCGTGCGCGCCGCCGCCCTCCGGACTCTCGGAGCTCAAGCCCTCAGCCTGTGCTGCGCCGGCCTCCTGCGCGCCGGGCGCCGCGTCCGCGCGTGCGAGCCAGACGTTGCTCGCGCAGACGGCCGCCCCGCCGCGCAGCTCCACGGTGACAAAGTGCCGCGCGCGCACACGCGGTCCGCGCGGCGCGCCGGGCGGCGCGTCCGCGGGGTTGGGGCTGGCAGTCTCGCCCCACGCGTCCAGCGGCGCGGCGCCCGGCGGCGGCGCGAGCAGCGCGCCGCGCACGCGCGGCACCACCGCCGCGTTAATGTGCACGGTGCCAGTCGCCGCGTCTACAGCCACCATGTTGCGCTGGCCGCTGCCCTTCAGGCCCTGGTGCATGTGGCCTGCGCCCGCGCATCGCTTGCGTCAGGGCATGCCGCCGGTTGCCAACGCACGCACCCAAAGGCACCGCTGCAGCATCAGGCCCAGGCGGCTGATCCGCACGAGCCCAGCGCGCACCAAAGACCACGAGCGCCACATGCCGACCATTCTCCGCCAGCAGCCGCAGCGCCGCCGCTAGGTCCTCATCGCCGTGGTCGCCCTGGCCGGCAGCCAAACCCCCTTGTAAGACCCGGCCGCGCCATCAACCTGCCGTGTGCGCGCTGACGTGCCGGGAGCGGCGCCGGCACGCGCTCGACAGCATGCAAGGCTTGCAATGCAAGCCCTAGCGACTCCCCCGGAACCTTGCGCTGAGGCTGAGTGCTGTGACCGCGCGTGCCAGCAGGGAGCCAAGCAAATGGGTGTGCAAGCGCCCTGCTCTGCGCCAATGCGCGGCAGGTGCGGCGCCGCAGAGGACGCTGTGGTGCAGGCTCTGTTGAACCAGCGCGCGTCGGGCGCACGGGGCGCGCGCCTCCTGCGCCAGGAAGTCCGCGCCGCAGATACTGTGCCGGCGGCCGCCGAGGCCGGCCGGGCCATTGTGCGCGGCCAGCACCAGCGCCGCGTCCGCCGGCTGCGCGAGCGCCTCCGCCGCGATGCGCGCCGCCGACTCCGCGGGGCTGCGCACCTGCGCGGCGCAGCGCCGGGCTCTCTCCCACGGGCGCGCCGCACCCGGCGAGGCCCGCCGCCTGGCTGCCTGGCTGCGCGCGGCGGGTGCGCGCTCGCAGGCCGCGCTGGCAAGCTCCTGTCACTTTTCCGCTCTCGGTTTTGCCGCGGCGTGTGCAGGCGCCGCTGTGCGCGCCTGCACGCACAGGGCGCCGCGCGCGTGCGCTGCCGGAGCCCGGGCCCCAGGCGCACGCCTGATACATGGTGCGGTAGAACTCGTCAACGTCCCGCCACCGCGCATTGCTGCCGCCCTGCGCGCTCGTGCACGCCGCCGGGCATGTGAGGCCGCCAACTCGTCAGCTCGTACATCCACGATGCGCCAGTGGCAAGCGGCATGCGTTATGTTGTGATATTGACAGCCGCATGTTCTGGAGGCGCATGCATGCACGACCCAACACTGCGACCAGGCTTGCGCTGCCAGCAAGGGCCGTTAGTGACTGCCGATGACCGACAGCGCACGGACTGCCAAGCAGGCCGGCAGGACATGCTGCTGCGGGAGCGGCAGGGTTGCGTGCCCTACCCTGCCCTGGCACCATGCTTGTGGAGGCTGCATGCGGACAGGTGTGCACATGCGTACCCCACGCCTGCCAGCGGGGGCGCGCGCCTTGGAGAACGGGCGCGCGCCGACGACGCTGAGCTGCACGCTTGCCCTGGTTTCCATGCGCAGCGAGCCATAGCCGACGTGCGCGGGCCCCAGCAGCCGCAGCTGTGCACGCACGCCTGCGTAGCAGGAGTCGTCCGGGTCCCCCGCGGCTGCGGCGGCGCCTTCAGAGGCAGCCTCGGCGGCCCTGCCAGGGTCGCGCTGGGGCTGGGTGGCCGCCCCGCGCCGCCAGCGCTCGTGGCTGCGCACCGTGAGCGAGTACCTGCGGCCGCGGGGGGCGTTGCGGGGGTGGGGGCGGCGGCGGCGGAGCGGACGGCGGGCAGGCGTGCGGAGGCCCGGGGCTGGGACAGCGCACAGCAGGGGTGGCACACCAGGCGTCGTGGTTCCCTGCCAGGCGCAGTGCTTCAGAGAGGCGCTCGCGCTGCAGCGCAGTAGCAGCAGAGCGAGCGTGTGCAAGAGGCAGCGGCCGCACCAAGGATGACAGCCTTTGGCGTCGGGAGCGCAGCTATCTGGCGGACCAGGTGCACGTCCTCCTCGCCCACGTCTCCCAGGAAGATGGCCAGGTCCGCGCCCAGCCATGCCAGCGCCGCAGCGTCCTCATGCTCTTCCCAGTGACCGTGTATGTCGCCTATCAAGGCCAGCCTCATGCAGCCTGGGCGCCAGCGCGTGTTTCACCGGGCTTTGTTGCCACAGCTGGTACGCATGCGGTGCGTATCATCAAGGTCGCAGCCTATGTGCACGACCTCTGTCAGGCGGACCAGCCATGGTGCTCCGCTTTGCCTTCTTCTGTCTCTCCTGCAGCTCTGCTGGCAGCGTTGGACTGGACCTGAGGCGTGTGGGTAGGGAGCATGTCCGTGGTAGGGAGCATGTCCGCTGCGGCGAGCGCACCGGCGTCCGGGGCGGGCTGGCAGCGCCCAGCATTCACTTGCGACAGAGGCCTATCTGGTTTGGCAGGAAGGAGCAGAGAGGTGCTGTTTACATGATACATGAACTGGATCCAAAGGCCGCCTCCGTGACCGTTCATGCACCATACCCCCGCACGCAACACAGCTGCCCGCGCTCCGCACCCGCAGCACCCAGCCTGCCTCCAGGTGAGGCTACACCATACCGTGCAGATATTGGACAAGGCTGATGTCCTGACCAGCGCGGGCCTCAAACGAGCCCCAGCGTACAAGTGCGCCTCACACAACAACACTGGAAATCACACCTACACTGTACAGAGCTCTGCACGACATGGTGAGGCCAGCCCAGGGTCGCTGATCCACAAGACCACCGGTTTTCTTAGCCAAGGACGGAAAACGATATGTTTTCAAGCTAAGGACTCAGCCGCAGCCAGGATGGCGACAGTGCACGTCCTGCAATAAATAACACTGCTCTTTGGCACACGGCAGGGTGCGCTCACGCCACAGCGCTTACGCAGCTGCCTGTCCCCAACCTACAGGTGCAGGCGCTTCAGGCGCGACCCCGGGCCTGCCACGGCGGGCCGCGTCCAGGGCCGCACATATGTATCGGCACGCTCATGGCGCCTAGCAGCGAGGCGGTGGCAGGCCATCGGGGGCACGCCCGGACCGCGTACGCATGTGTTAGGGTCATGGTGGGGCTCCTGGTAGCAGCTAACCTATCCCCTGCCGCCCCAAGCCCTGCGGACCGGTGAGCAACACCCCGAGCGGCCCCGCTCCGAAGAGCGCGGCGCGAGCGGGCGCGGCGCGCCGCCGGCGGCCCCACGGGCTGGGCAGCTCTGGTGTAGGCGGGCCCGAAGCCGCCGAGCGGGCCTCCTCCGTGCGTCACGCGCGCTCACTGGTAGAACTTGTATGTAGAGGCGCTCTCGATGATGTCCACCAGCCTGCACGCGGCCGCCCCGCCCCGCATGGCCGCGTCAGGCCCGCGGCCACCGCACAGGCCGCGCAATGCCCACGAGTGAGCATCACTCACACGGGGTCAGATGGCGGCAGATGCAAGACCATGCCGCTCGTGTGCCCAAGGCGTATGCATGCCCAAGCCATGCGGGCGAGCTGAGCCAGGCTCCACCCCTGCCCAAGAAGCCCTGCGTCGTCGCTGGCGGCGCCGCAAAGTTGCGGCGAGCAGCACTGCAGGCGAGCGCGGCTGCCGCTTGCACGCTGGGCGGCGCGCACCCGCCGATAGAGCCGAGGATGGTGACGGCGACGCCCAGGATGATGCAAATCCAGGACGCCCAGAAGTGCACGTTGCCCACGCCGGGTTTCCGCAGCACGAGGTAGATCACTGCGGCGACGCGCGGCCGACCCCGATCGGTGGGCCACTGGTGGGGCGAGGCGGCAGGCGCGGCGCTTGCGCAACCAAGGCAGGGTCCCAGCTGACGAGCAGAGGCCAAATATCGCTATTATCCCCATACGCTTACAGAGACATGCGGGTTGCAGCAAACCAGGAGGGTGCCTGTCAATAAGCGGGCAGGCTGATTCTGGCGTTAGAGAGGGTCTTCTCATCTGCAGCCTAGGCCTGGCCCCGGGCGGGGCCGACACCCCAGCAGCCACCCGGGGCCGCACCGGCGGGCAGCCAGAATGTGGTCGGCCCGGTGCCGAACGCGCCGATGAAGCCCATGAGCGACTGCCGCGCGCGCCCAGCGACTCAGACAGCGCGCTTAGCACCCAGCGGCGCCTCGACGCACTGTCGAGGTGTGGAGACCGAGGCAACCAGACAGACACAGAGCTGCACCGGGAGCTCTTGGCAGCCACATCGCAGCCACAGAGAGCTCAGTGGGCTGCAAAACGCGGGGGGCGTGGGTGTCCCAGCTCTGCACATGCCCTGCGCAGGCCAGCCTGGCCGGGGGGTGGCCGCCGCGCACCCCGAAGAAGGGGATGGTGCACGCGACGAAGGAGATGAGGACCACGTACGCGGAGCGGTACAGCAGGCGTGCGGGCAGCGTGGTCAGGTTGATGCCGCGCTTGGCGAAGCCGTGCTCGATCATGTCCAGCACCTGCCGTGCCGCGCGCGCGCACGGCGTAGGTAAAGAGTAGGGGCTGAGATCGCGCAAGGGCTCGCCCACTGGCTGCTCGGCCGCGCCCGGTGCAGGGCTGCTACAGTGCGCACGCGTGGGACGTTTTTGTACTCCTGGAGCCGGGGCGCGCTCGTGTGTGCACAGTCGGGACAGGGGCGCGGCGCAGAGGCCGCGGCTGAGCAGGGCGCATGTGCAGTGAGGCGCACCGGCATCGTGTACACCTGGAAGGACCCGATCACGTGAATCACCTGCCGCGGCGCGCGCTGTCTGGGTCAGCACAATGCCGCCGCGCGTCGAGCACCTGGCCTTGGACCTTTCGACTGCTCTGTCGTTGCTCTCTGCCGCAGCTCGCAACCGGAGCTCTGCGTCTCTCGCCGACCCGGCATGCAGGACGCTCGGCGCCCCAGTGCTCCCAGCACGTTGCACCGGCAGGGGCGGGCCCGCACCACCATGAGGTTGGCCATCACGATGAGCCACTTGGGCTTGCCGACAGTCTGCAGGATGTTGTCGCCGACGTCGTAGCCAAACGCCCAGTACCCCGCAATCTGCCGCCGCCCGCAGCAGACGCCGCTCAGCGCGGTGCAACGTGTGCGGCCGGACGTGCAGTGCCTGGAGTGATAACAAACAGCACCATGGCTCCTGCCCAGCACTCCCAGAGAGACGCCCTTAGTCCAGCACATCATTTGCCTTAGTCGTGCACTCGCAGCCGCTGGCCCAAGTAGGACTTCGCACTGCAGCAACCATGGCAAAGGCGACAAATCAGGCCGTGCCATGCGTCGGGCGCTGCCCACGCGGGGGGCCGCGGCGCACCGAGACGGAGAAGTAGCACCAGAGCACGATGACGTACGCGAACAGCACGCCCTTCATCATGGGCCGCACGGTGGAGGGCGGGTGCGGCAGCGTGGCCTGGATCTCCAGCACCACGTTGTGCCCGCCGTACGCGAACGCGACCGTGCCGAGCGCGTTGAAGCAGCCGAAGATGCCGTCAAAGGCCGACGCGCGATTGAGTGTGTAGTCGACCTTTGTGCGGTCGGTGTAGTGCAGCCCGGCGTCCAGGCTGGCGCCGAACGCGATGCTGGAGTAGGCGAGCGACATCACCGCCGCCGACAGCGACACCATCGTCAGCGAGTTGAAGTTGGGGCACTGCGCGCGCGCGCGCCGGCCATGTCAGCGCCGCGCCGCCCGCAGCAGGAGGACGAGTCAGGCCTGCTGCAAGGGATAATCCAACAGTGCCTACGTAAAGACATGCTGCAGGGACGAGTTGCGATCCGGTGCGGCGCGCCCCAAGCGGCGGCCCGAGCGCATGCGCGGGCGGGCCGGCGCGCCTGCGTGAGCACGAGCTGCGCAGCCGCAAACACCACGATCCATGCGGACAGGCCGAACGGGCGGCAGCCGGTGCACGTCTCGCAGCACGCCAGCTGGTCCCACACGTAGTGCATGCTGCGCCCGCCCGTCACGGTGTACCTGCGCGCGCGGCGCCGGCCGCGGCTCACGCTCCTCGCGGGCGCCAGGATAGGGTTGAGGCCAGCCTCAGGCCGGCCTGGGAGGCGCGCGCCGAGGCAGGTCCGCGTCGCAGAGCAGCACGGACGCGCCGCGCGTGCTGCCATGGGCGCGGCGCGAGCGCACCGCAGGCAGCTCGCGCGACGCAGCCCCGCTTCCGCTGCCTGGCAGCCAGGACTCCGAGCCAGGCGCTGGGAGACAGAAGCAGGGGCGCCCGCTTGCAACAGACCAAGGAGCCTGGCAGGCGGGCGGGCGGGCGCGCGTGATGCCCAGGAACACACAGCGGCGCCCAACTATGACGGACCAGGAGCCTGAACAGGCGGGCGGGCGCACGTGATGCCCAGGCCGACCATAACCACCAGCTGCGGGATGGTGATGATCCACCAGCCGCGCCGCTGCCCGAACGCGTGGCTGCCAAGCTCGTGGTACCTGCCGGGCGCGGGCGCTGTGCTCGCGGCGCAGCCCTGGCACCGACACCCGCCTGAAACGCCAGTGCACAAAGCGCACTTGGTGGCCGCGTCTGTTGCGGCCTGCCAGGACATGCCGCCGCCACACCCAGTGGGATGAGCAAGCGCCCGGGCTGCTCGACAGCCAAGGACAGCCTTGCTGTTCGCTGTTGTCGAGCAGCCCTGTCTGATTGCCAGGGACTTCTGGATGCCAGCAGGAGCCGCCCTCACGCCCGCCGTACCTGGCCAAGGCGGCGGGCGCGACCTGGGGCGGGGCGGGCGTGGCCTGGGCTGAGCAGGCGCGGCCTGGGGGAGGGGCGCGCCTGTTGAAGCGCTTGCCGCGGTCCTCGTGCAGGACGCACAGCTGCCACAGCGTGTACAGCGAGATGATGTAGCTCAGGATGATCGTGACCATACCGCCCGGCCACTGCAGGTACTTGAACGCGTACGGCAGGCCGAGCACGCCCGCGCCCACCTGCGCGCGCGCGCACGCGTCCGCCTGAGCGGCGCCCAAGGAGCGGCGCCCGGGGAGCGAGCACCTGTGCCGGGACGCCCCCGTGCGCACGCACCCCGTCGTAAACGCGCGCGCGCGCACGCCTAGCCCAGCATGCCGCAGTACCCGCAATGCGGCGCCCATGCGTGAGAGTGACGGCCCCCGGGCGTGCAAAGCGGGCTCAGGGAATGCAGGCGTGCTAGGAATGTGTAACCTTGCGCACAGCAGTTACACGGCCTTGGCCTTTGCTGGTTTCCTTGTTTCTGCGGCGCGCTGCAGTACCTCCCCGTGCGCCCAGAGCGTGCTGGCAGGGCTGCCGCATTCAACCAGCAGGGCTTGCAGCACTGGCAGCGACCGTAGAACAGGCAACCAGCTCTCCTAGTACTGCCCATCTCATGCTGACCCCAAGCAACTGCGAGCGGGGTGCGCGCCATAGCGGTGACGTTGTGGAACGCGCTGTAGTACCTGCGCGGCAGCCAAGCAAGTTGTGAGTCATGGGCGACGGCCTCGCTTGCCCTTGGTTCAATGTCGCGCCTCCTCAAGCGGGAGTGTGCCGGACGGCTGTCAGTTGCCCCGCATCTGCTGCCAAGGACGAGCAGGGCGTGCCGGGCGCAGCGCACGGTCGTGGGGCGCATGCAGGCAATAACCTGGGGCGCAGCATCGGGTGACGCACCACTTTGCGGTCCTGTCGGCGGTGACCGGGAGGTTGTACACACTGTCCAGCTTGTCATGGTGGTCAAAGTCGTCTGGCGCCCGGGCGGTGTAGTGGTCGGAGCCGTTGGTGGGCCCCTGCTTTGCCATCTCTGTGCCCTGGTCGCTCCATGGCTCCTTCTTCATCTGCAGCAGGCGCAGCGGGCCGTCAGGTACCCTCCCCGGCGGCGGCCACACGCCACCTGCGCTGGCAGCGCCGCTCAGCGACAGGCGGGGCAGCAGCATTGGCGCGCACCTTTGCCGGTGTGCGCGTGTGGACCAGTAGCTAGCGCTGCGACGTAGCCGTAAGCGCTCCTCCTCGTCGCGATCGCCGGCCCTCGTCAGACTAAGCAGGAGGCCGCCGAATCCGTCTTCTTCACCTTCCCTCCCTGTGTGGATGGATCCCGTGGGCCAAGGGTCACACCAGGGTCTTACCAGCACTGCAAGCACTTGATCAGCAGCAAGCATTGCTGAGTTCCAGTAACGAGCTCGGATGCAGGCGCAAGGCGGGCTCACAGCGTGCGCGCGAAGCGCACCCGCTTGCTGCTCCGAGCGAGTCTTGCCACACGAGCATGCCAGTGTGCCGGCCCTGGCCAGGGCCGGGGTGTGTCGTCCGACTAGGAGGAGAGTAGCGCTCTGCACCAGAGTGAGCTCACTGCTTGTCCCACTGCGTGGTGTGCTTGCACGGTGTGCACGAGCGCGTTGTATGCCGGCGCTGAGCGCCCCGGCCCCCCTTTGGCAGGGGTGCGTCGCCCAGGCATCGGCGAACGGCGCAACGGCGGCGGGGGGCGTCGGAGTGCTGCAGGCGCCCGCGGCTGAGGACACCGCCGGACTCGTATTCAGCCCGGGCGAGCCCGGCGCCTGGGACGACGCTTGCGTCGGCAACCCGGTTGTGCGCTCCGGCTCACCTGCAGCCGGATGCACTTCCCTGTCAGTGTGCTGCTCGCGGCTAGGGACTGCTCGGTTGGCTGTGCTGTGCTGAGCAAGCTGGTCGCCGCGGCCAGCACGCGGCGCTTCCCGACTGTGCCCACTCGACGGGCTTGCAGGAGCAAAGGGAAGCCATGTGCAGGAGGCGGGCTCAGCGCTGCTGCAGCCTTGAGCGGGCGCGCCGCGGGCCTCCAGCACGGCCCGAGTGCAGCCGCCTCGCGCAGGTGCGCTGCTACGTCGGGGACAACGAGGAGCGCTGGTTCATGTGGTACAGCGGCCGCAGCGCTGGCTGCCCCGGCCTGGACGCCACCACGCCAGCGGCAGGCTCGATCGGCGCGCCTTGTGGGGCTCCAGTTGGCTCCGGCAGCCGCTGCGCCGTGTCCTGCGTGTGTAATGTGTTGCACTGCGGTCGCCTTCCGGTGTGAGCAAACGGTCAGCTGCTTGCTCCACTCCGGACGGCCCACTCCAGACGGCCCGAAGGTCGCAGCGGCCCGCAGGCGTGGCCACGTCGCGCGACGGCCTGCGCTGGGCGCGGGGCGCGGGCGACGTGGCGGGCGCACGCGGCGCGGAGAAAGACGCGGACGTCGGCCGCGTGCTTGCGCCCAACGCCGACTGGTGGTGGCATGACACGCGGCACCTGGCCGTCTCGGATGTGCAGGCGCGCGCTGGGCCCCGCGCTGGCCGAGTCTGCGCCCTGCGCCCTGCGCCGGCGTAAGTGCTGTTGCGCTGCGCAGCAGGCGTGCTGGCGGCCTCCGGGCGTTCCTGCATGTACCTCCGCCTGACCGCCGCCCCGCTCACGCAGACGGCCCTGCCTGCATGTGGCTGGGGGGCGGCAGGGGGCCATGGGGAGTTGTGATGCGCGTGGGCCATGCACTGCGCCTGCGGTGCGCTGCCAGGGGCGTGACGCGCGCGCGCGCGCAGATCTTCTCCAGCGACGCCGTGCAGTCGAGCGGGGGCGTGTACTGGATGTTCTACGAGGGCGCATGTTTCGAGGAGGCGACCGCGCCGGCCGGGCTGCCGGGCCTGGAGGCTGGCGCGCCCGCGGAGGGGCTGCGGTGCGCCGCCCGCTGACTGCTGGCGCCTGGTCCGCCTGCGCTCGCAGCCCTCCTGTACACGCCACCTCCTGCGGCGCTGTACAAGCCCAACGACGGGCATGCAGCGGCTATGTCTGAGAGGGCGCGACTCTTGAGAGGCCCTCGCTGCCCAGGCTGCCGGGGCTCCCGGCCGGCTCGCCTGCAAGGAGGCCGCCCTGCGGTGAGGCTGGATGACCGGGCTGGTTGACGATGTTGCGGACCTGCTGAAGGGCGGCGCGGACCCTGAGCGGCGTGCCTGGGGGCCAGGGCGCGCGTGGGCCTGGCCATGAGCCAGGACGGGCGCAACTGGGCGCGCATCGAGGCGGAGCACCACACGGGCGCCGTGCTGGACGCGGGCGAGCCGGGCGAGTGGGACGCCGCGTTCGTCGGCGCGCCACAGGTGATGCGGCCCGGCACATGCCCCGCTTCTCGTTCTCTCAGATTCCAGCACGCCCGGCGAGCCGGCCTGACACTGCGGCCGGGGTGGCGGCCTGCTGCCGCCGCGCGCCCCACCTCTGCACCGCACAGCGTGCCTGGCGAGCCCAGCGTGCTCAGAGTGAGCATGCGGGGCGAGCTGGGCGGACCGGTTGCCTGATGTCTGTTGCGCCACCCAGACGCCTCCGTCGCCGACAGGCGCGGGGCACCGACATGCGTCCGCGCCCATGCTGCACAGGTCGTGGCGGTGGGGCCGCGCGACATGCGCATGTACTACCACTCCTTCGACGCGGCGGCCGGGCGGTGGACGGTCGGCGTGGCCACCTCCGCGGACGGCTTCAAGTGGGCCAAGCGCGGGCCGGTGTTCGCAGGCGGCGGCGACGGCGCCGCGTTCGACGCGCGCGGCGCGGCCGCGCGGCACGTCGTGCGCGACTTCAGCTCGCGGCGGTGCGCGGGCCGTGCGCACAACGCGCGCCACGGACCTGCTGTCCCCGTGAGCGCTGCTGCAAGGCGGCTTTCTGCTCAGCTGAGCGTCGGGCCCGGCCTGGAGCGGGACGCGCCAGTAAGCAAGAGGCGTCGTCCGGCGCAGGTACGTGATGTTCTATGAGGCGGTCGCCGAGGATGGCGCGCGCTCCATCGGCGCGGCCGTCTCGCGCGACGGCCTGCGCGGCTGGGCGCGCCTGCCGGCGCCCGTGCTGGCCGCGGGCGCGCCCGGCGCCTGGGATGCGGGCGGCGTCGGGGCGCCCTGCGCGGTGCCCATGGCCGGTGCGCGGCCCGCGCGCGCTATGGCCTGCGCCCCGACAGGCGGCGCGTGCATAGCTGCAGATTGCGCTGTGCTCCGGCGCAACAGGGCGCTGCGGCGCTCGGCACTGCTCTTGGCCGGCTCCTGAAGGTAAGGATACCGAGCGTGGTTGCTCTCTCAGCAGACCCGGGGCGGGTGCCCGCGCGCAGACGGGCGCTGGCGGCTTTACTACTCCGGGCGGCCTGCGGCGCGCTCCGGGGAGCGTGGGCAGCCCGGGCGCCCGTGGCGGGGCGTGGGCGTCGCGCTCACAGACAGCGCGTCCAGCGCGGCGCTGGAGGGCGTGCGTCTGGGCTTCTGCAGGCGGCCCAGCGACTAGGAGCCCGGCAGGGCACTGCGGGCGCGCGCGGGCGGCCGTGGGCGGGCTCGCAGGCGGCCGACCACGGGCGGCCGAGCGCGCGGACGGCCCATGGTGGGGCTGCATAGTGGCGAGTCCCACGTTGCGAGCGACTGCGCGCGTGTGCTGATGCATGGAGCTCTGGTGCATGCACGTCAAATGGATGCTCTGCGGCGCGCTGAGAGCATGAGCTGCATGTGTGTTCTGTCTCAGCTGCTGTAAGTGAGCCCTCTGTGCAGCAAGCCTGGCCCAGTACCATACCTGTCGGACATGTGAATCAAAGAGGCCACTGCAGTTAGGCCTCTTTGACACAGCTGTGAAGGAATGCCGGAGATGTACCAATCACATGCCTATACACTTCCAGGGCCACTCTTGTGTTCACAAATAAAGCAGGCGCTCCAACAGCAGGTGGACACCACTAGGCAGTCGCAGCTTGCAGTGATGAGCGCCACTGCAGAGGCGGCCGGCAAAACGGCCAGGAAAACGCCCGAAAAGGGCAAAGCCGGCCGGGCAGTCCCTGGCGATGGGGAAGAGGGACCTCAGCCGCGCCTTGTGCCCATCGTCGTGCCTGTGGACTCTGAGGTGCTCGACATGATTGTCACGCCCGCATACATAGAGCCAGACGCCGCCAGACCACCGTGCGCCCAGCCCGCATAGTCAAGCTGCAAGCACACTGTGCCAAAGCCTTTTGGCATGACTGGTCGTAGCGCGAGCTGAAGGGCTGCCCTGCAGGTTCAACCCCGGCCCCGGCTTCGAGCGCGTGGTTGCGCCGGCCGCGCTGGACTGCTCGGAGCTCGACCCCGCCACGCATGAGCTGTGGCTGCTGCAGATGCCCTTTAGTGTGCGGCCCCTGCTCAGAGGCAAGGGTTCGTCGCAAGGTGTCATGCTGCATGCCTCGGCACAGCTGCTGCAGCGTGGCACGCTGTGCCCTTGCCGAGCCCGCCAGGCCGATGGCCAACACACCGCCATCACGGTGCAGTAAGCAGCCGTGGCTGAGAGCCCTGCTGAGGTCGACATGAGTCTTGGCGCTTGCGAGCGGTGCACCGCTCTACCAGGCCGCCGGGGCTGAGCCGCCCTGTGTGGTGCGCAGTGGGATTACGACCGCTTCCACGAGTGGGACCTTGAGCCACAGGGCGCGGACGGCGAGGACGGCGACGTGCTGGGCCGCTGCACCGACGAGTACGGTGCGAGCGCGGCCTGCGCACCGCCCTCACCTGCTCTCCTGACCTCCTCCCATGCTCTGTGGCGTTGCTGTCACGGTGCTGTCAAGCCTGCGGACCGCGCAGCTGACCGCGCTCTCTAGAGATATCAGAGTGCTTGGTGGTGAGCGGGGCCCGCCGGCGCCGTGGCCGGCCCTGCGCGAAGCCCTGCGCCGCGCCGGGCGCGCAGGACTGCGGTACCGCATCGTGCAGGAAGCGCCCGAGCTCGCGCGCAAGCACTTTGCCGTCAGCGCCGGCCGCCCGGCCGCCGCGGTGGCGCGGCGCGTGACGCTGGTCGCCGAGGAGGCCTTCGAGGCGGCAGCCGCCGCTAGCACCGACGGCGCGGTCATGCACAGCACCGGCGGCGAGGCCATTGCGGCGCTCGCGGCCGACGCCGGCGTGAGCGAAGCGGAGGTGCTGGCCGCGGCGCGCGAGCGCGCGTTCGGCCCCGTGCTGCACGACCCGGCGACGGGCGCGCCCATCAGCACCGTGTCGCCTGCGCTGCGGGAGGCGGGCACCGGCGCGCCGGCCGCCGCGGCGCCGAGCTCGCGGGCGGGCTCGGCCGTGAAAGAGAGGAGGAAAAAAAAGAAGAGGAGAGACTCGGACGGCGGCGCAGCTGGCGGCGAGCCGGGCGGCGCACCGGAGGTAAGGCTGGAGCAGGGCGCGGGGAGCCCGACGCAGGGCAGGGGAAAGAAGCAGAAGAAGAGGGTGTGCAGCGACAGCTAGGGCGCCCCTAGGTTGCGCTGCCTCACCCGAGACCACTGGTCAGGGCGATGTGGAGGAGCGTGCTGCTGCCATGGGCGCCACACTGAGCTCTGCCGCATGCTGAGAGTCCGCAGTGTAGTTATCAAAGTTTTGTGGCGAGCAAGCGCTGCGCGCATCTCATTTACATGTAAGATGCGCCCTGCAGCATGAAGGCGACAGAGCATGTGCAGTGCGCAGCTTACATAGCCAGTGTTCAACGCATCATCGACTGTGCCTCGCATCACTGACTGAGCTTATTCGCAGTGCATGCACACCAGCCTCGCGTCCATGTCACGCAGATTCAAGGCATGCAAACGGGCCACGCAGCAGACGTCATCTAGCGCCCGCATGTTTGGACTCATAAGTTTCAGAGGGCAGATGCGGGCACGGTCTCACACAGAGTATGCCGCACGCACATCAAACCCAAGCAGCTGCTCGGAGCCTGATGGCATGGACATGGCAACTGGTGCAGCATTCCTCAGTGCTGGATCACAGGCAGATGCAATGCAGCCAATGCCAGACAACTCGAAAAATGCCCAGCGAGCTCGAGTGCTGGCATTCAAAATTGTTGTAAAGTCATTGACCTCAAAAAGTCTGAAAACCCGTAAGTCCTGGCAGATGCACTTGAGGTGCACTCAAAAATTCCGTACCGCAAAACCATGGTGCTCGATCTGGCTCAACAGCCACTCGGCACCTTAACAACGGCACTCCTGGCACAAAGGCTATCGCCTTGTGACACCAGGTCTGGAGGCGTATGCCCTGTCTGCACGACGCTGGGACGGGTGGCACCTATCCGGTCATGTGCATGGATCCCAGACTGGACCCATAGCAATGACTGTCGTGCATATAGTTCCCAGAGTCGGCAGCATGCACACGCACCCCAAGACTTCCTGCTGTAGCCCGCCAGTCATGCATCTAGGCTACCCTGAGCTGCAAATGCCAGCCCGTCAAAAGTAGAGCCCTGTGATGCATAGCGCATGAAGTCAACTCACCCCACTACCTACCCGGCACTCCAAGCTTAACACCCCTGTTGCAACACACTCCCAGTCCAGCTGCCACCTCTGTGGCTGATTTCTGCGTGTTTTATACATCTCAGTCACTTGCCTCGCATGTTCCCCTCAACATCACGGCGCTACATGCGGCCGTAAGAAAGAGGGCAGTGAAGTATGCGCTGACGAATTCTGCAGTCTACCTGTGCGGCCAAAAAGCATGGCCTTGCTGTACTGCTTGCTGTACTGCTTGCGCGATACCATGCCCCGCGGCCTGAGCAGGGACATGTGCCTTATGTATGAACGCTGGGTGCAGCGTAAGTGCTCGAGGAAAGGTTGAGCGGCACCCTGGTCCCCTCCATTGGTGAGGGGACCAGATGTGAAGCGCCCTCGAGTCATCGGTTTGCTGTGTCGGCCGCGCTAAGCGCGCTCCTAAGCGGCCCACGGGTTGAGGTCCAGACTGCGCCGGTTGTCGCGGCCTGTGCCGTCCCGGGAGTAGTACAGCTTGCGCAGCCAGCGCACGATGTCCTCGAACGGCGGCCGGTTGGCGGAGTTCTCGTCCTGTGGCCAGGGCGCGGCAGCGTGAGCATCCCCCCACCACTGTCCAAGCAGGAGGCGCCCAGCGCGTAGGGAAATGTAGCGGATGCGTGTGCAGGGCGGGGCGCTGCTCCGGATCAAAGCATGCAGGGCGTTGCTAGTGATCTGAGAACAGCGTGTGGGTGTGCGCCTCTTCTCAGGGTTGCGCAGCAGCGGGGCGCGGGGGCAGGCGCGGCAGCGCACCCAGCAGGCGAGCAGCAGGTCGCGGAAGCCCTGCGGCATGCAGTCCGGGACGGCAGGCCGCTTGCCCTGTATCACCCTGAAGAAGACCTGCGCGCGCCCGCGCCCGCTCAGCGCATGTTAGCAGGTTGGTAAACAGGTGCAGTCGGCTGATACATGGATGCAATTCACCATTCATTCGTGTGTGTGGCAGAAATTCCTAACCTGCGTGCCTCGTGGGCTCTACCTGCTCGCATGCCCTGCTGGCAGTGCGCCACACACTGCCTCGCTTATGCTCATGCAGGGCCTGCTGTGTCAGCGGGGTCTGCGGCGCGCGCGCGCGCGCGCGCCTGGCTGCTGCTCATGCCGCGGTAGACCATGTCGCCGGCGAACAGCTCCACCATAATGATGGCGAAGGAGTATACGTCCACGGCTTTGGTCATGCGGCCGTCCTTGAGCATCTCGGCCGGCATGTAGGCGACCGTGCCGTACGAGTTGGTGGATACGTGCGTGGAGTTGGTCTCGAGCACGCGGCTGAGCCCAAAGTCGCCCACCTGCGCATCACTTTGCGCCTCAGCTCCTGCAACGCATGCCGGGGCCATGTTTGGGAGCCTCGACGTGTGTACATGCGCTCAGCAGGAACACGGCAGAGTGCGGTGACATGTCCGCAGCAGCAACCCACGCCCCAGTGCCCCGCATCCCTTCAGGCAGGGGCTGTGTGCCGAGCGCGCCTTGCATATGAATCCGCGCGGGTCGTCGTGGATGGACGTGGACTTGAGCAGGACGTTGCCGCCCTTGAGATCTGCGCACCACGCGCTGCTGAGCTGCATGCGAAGCGCCTGCTTGCATGCGCAAGCAACAAGGGGGTTGCAGCTCGACAGAGTGTACGCAGACAGAGCGAGGTGGTGCATGCAGTGCCAGCGCGCACCCGCATGCAGCACGCCCAGGGAGTGCAGGTAGTCCATGCCGTTGGCGATGTCGATCAGGCAGCGACAGACGGTGACCTGCGCGGCCCCCGCAGCGCTCGCATCGGGCGGGCCGCTCCTGAGTGCCCTCAAACTTAATCGGGCAGGCGACAAGCAAGCGACGCCCGCCCAGCAAGCACCCGCGCCCGCGCTCACGAGCGGGCGGTGCTCCAGGGCGCGCGAGGCGCGCACCATGTTGGGCGTGCCGTCCGGGTTCTTAAAGCGGCCCGCTGAGATTGCACGGTCCAGGTTGCCTGCGCACGTGCACGCCAGGCCCGTCAGCGGCACGTGCAATGGCCCTGCTTGGGAGCAGCTTACATGCACTCCCGAGGCTGGGGCTCTTATATACTTTCACCGGACAAGCGTATCTGACCGCAAGGCAGGCTCTCCAGGCACGAGTTAAAAGCCGCTCCTCACAGGAGGGCGGCGATCTCGTGCGCTCCCTCAGGCGCACCGCGGTCGCAGAACTCGCTGAGCATCAGCGTCTCCTGCGCGTCCTCGAAGCAGGCCTCGGGGCCGTGCTCGCTGTGGGGTGCGTGGCCGGGTTCGTCGCGCGGCGCCTGGTTGGCGCCGCGGCTGCTGGGCGAGAGCGCCTCGCCATGCGCGTTGCGCCGCAGCACCTTGTACGTGCTCAGCTGCGCGCCCCGCCGCCGCTCGCCAGTCAGGTGTCCGCCCTTGTGTGCATATTCTTGGGTGCATATATCCTGTATTGGTTTCCTGAGACAGGGGCTGCTATGGAGGTGCACGAGGCCGCTGCGGCGTCTGCGGGCAGGGCGGCCGCGGGCGCCGCACCACGTTGGGGTGCTGGATGTTGGCGGACAGCACCGACTCGCGCAGGCCCTCCAGCCTGCTGGCCACGTCCTCGTTGTGTTCGATGACCTTGACCGCGACCAGCGCACCCTTCCAGCGCCCCTTGTACACCTTGCCGAAGCTGCCTGCCGCGCGGCAGCTCTGCCGTCAGCGCCGCGCACGGCCAGCTCTGCTCCTCTGCGCCTCCCGCGGCGCCTGCCGCAGCGCCTGCCGGGCGGGACCGCATGCTGGGAGGCCGGCAGGGCAGCGCGCTGGCCAGGCGCGCAGTAACATGACGCGCTGAAAAGCTCACAAGACCGGGCTTGGCTCGCCAACAAGGGCGGCTGTTGGGGCGCACCGCGCCCGAGCAGCGCGCCCAGCTCCAGCGAGCCCACGCCATTGTAGGACGAGCGCATGCGCAGCACGTTGGGCAGGCTCTGCAGCGCGTCCTGGCATGCGTCGCCGCCCGCGCTGTTGGGCGTGTTCCAGAGGCTGTGCGCGCCCGTGCCGCCGCGCGGCGGCATCGGCGGCAGCGAAGACGACGCCGGCGGCGGCGTGCTGTGCGGCGACGGTGCAGCGGACGGCAGGTTGGAGCCCGGATACAAGCTCGCAGAGGAAGCGCTTGTCGCAAACAGGCCGCTGGCGCGCCAGGCCTGCGCGCCGTGCGCGGGCGCCTGCGGGCTGCCGCTGCCGCTACAGCCCGCACGGGCCGGGCGGGCGCCGGGCGCCATGTCGGCGCCCACGCTGACCGGCGCCGCCGTCCGGCCGCCGGGCGCCGCCTCGATCGTCAGCGTCGGCGTCGTCGGCGGCGAGGCGCCCGGCGTGGCCAAAACTACCGCCTTGGTCTCAACTGCGGGGTCTAAGGTGGCGCCCTGCGCGCGGCGGTGCGCACAGTCAGATGCCGTCTGGCCCCGGGCGCCCTGGGCTGCGTGCGGGGCACCGCGGAGCTCGCGCAGCACGCTCGAGGGGGCCAGAGGCACGCCTGTGCAGGGGCCTTGACATCCGCATCTCGCGCAGTTGCGGTCGGCGCAGGGCCGTGCGCGCGCGGCTGCAGGTAAAGCACGGCCGCGGCTGCGCCCGCGGCGCCCAGCACTCCAGCGCCCACACCAACGCCGAGAAGAATCCACGACGAAGTTTGAGCTTGCGAACCGCAGGTCGACATGATCGGCTGCGTCGCCGAGCACAACGTCACGGCTGGCAGTGTTACCGAGCGCGTCTCCGAAGCGCTCCAGGAAACTTTGCACTCCCTCAAAAGCAGGTGCGGCGCCTCGGGGCCCGACAGTACCCAGTGGTCGTTAGGCACTTGCACAAGTTCGGATAAATTCCTTGGCTTGGCTTACGTACAAACATGGAGTGGAGGCTGGGAGCCGCCTGCATACCCGCACGCCTGCCGGCACTGGCACCGCTGGCTGTTGAGCAGCTCGCTCACAAGCGCAAGGAGACGTAAAGAGTCACTCAGCCATGACAGCGCTGCAGCTGGCACAAAAGGTTCGTAGTGCAAAGCTGCGCTACGCCGAGGTGGTAAGCGGGCGTGTGCCGATCAGCCGACGTTTTTGGCGGGGAGCTACACGAACGGAGTTGAACTGTGTAGCTATCCACTTGGAGTTCCCTGGATCTTCTATTACATCTTCTGGCCGCAAAACATTAGAAGCTCACGATTTGCTGCAACAGCAAGAGCTTCTGATGACGCAGCCTTCGCGATTGAGTTCAAATGTTAGTTACAACCCTGTTTACCATTACCCGTGCCTCTGCACCAGTTGCACCTGTTGCACCAGCATGCACCAAAAAATTTGGCACACTGGGTGACAAATGTCTACCTTGTCCTTGCAGCGGAGCCTGTTGCGTCAAAGGCGGCTGAGGGTGCAGCACCTGGCGTTCGGACCTGGGCCTCAGCAGCCAGCACGAAGCCCCAGTTACACACCCAGCACTTGGTTGGCCCCCGCACCCGCTCCCCGGTGGTTTGCAGCATGCAGCGCTGGCCCGCCGGCCGCACAACTTCCGCCGCCTCGGGCCCCAACCAGCCACCCAACCCACCAGCTCAGGCTCACACGCTCCTCTCCACACCCGTCGTCATTTATATGCAGCACAGGCGGCCAGGCCTCTACGGCTGGTCAACCACCACCAGGCGCGCACGGCCGCCGACCTGAAGCGCCCGTACGCCGCCCCGGAGACACGGCCCTGGCCCACTCGCGCGGCGGTGCGCTCGCTACCAGTCCGCCGCAGCAGCGGTGGCCAGCTTTTCGCGGCGGTGGTAGCCGGTGTGCAGCAGGCGGCGCGCGGCCGCCGACCCGGGCGGCCCGCCGACCCACCCCGCGTACAGCGCGCGCGCAGTCGGGCCGTCGCCGGGCTCGCGCCGCTCCACCTGCGCCCGGCTCACGCATGGGCGTCAGTGCCCGCCATGCCCGCAGCCCGCACGGCCTAGCGGCCGCGCCCGCCGGGCCCCCGGCGGCGAGCGCGCCGCAGCGGCGCACGCCACGACCGCTGTTGTGCACATTGGGCATGCAAGGACCCGATGCGCCCCCGCGATGCCCCTGCAATCAGGGTTAGGGTAGGGTAGGGCAGCACACGCGCGCACCTGCGGGTCGTGGTACACCTGGTCCAGTTGGTCCAGCAGCTGCGCCGCGCTCTGGCCGGGCACGGGCGGCAGCTGCCCGCCGCCGTTCAGGCAGGCGCCCGGGCAGGCCATGACCTCCACGTAGTCATACTCGCACGCGCGCCGCTTGATCTTGCGCACCTGCGCGGCGCGCGCGGCGGGCGTCGACACAGTCACTGCGCAGAGCAGCATAGTGATGACAAACACCGCTTCCAAGGCTGTGCACTCCCGGCCCGGCGGCGGCGGCAGGCGCGGCGCCGCTTGACCGGCAGGCTTCGTTGGACCGCGCCCTGTGAGGCAGCATCACGCGGCTGGTGGGGCAACGCAAGGAGGCCGCGCGCCAGCGTCTGGATGTTGCGGAAGCCGTAGGCGGCCGCGAAGCGCAGCGCCGGGCGGCCGTCGACCTCCAGCGCGACCTCGCGCAGGTCGGCGTTGCGCAGCGCGCGCAGCGGCAGCGGCCCCGGCGGCACGTCCGCGCCGAACAGCTCGCGCGCAGCCGCGCGGAACACATACTCCAGGTAGCCGCCTGCGCGGGCGGCCATAGAATAAAGTAGGGTTAGTATGGAACATGTGCTCCAGGTACGTGCTGAGCCGGCCTCGACAGCATGCATCCCAACACCGAGCCTGCAGATCTTGCGTGCTCATGCAGGGAGTGTCATCTCGACATATAGCCAAACAGCCCAGACACGCGGCTCAGATGCCCTGCGCTGCCAGCTTGTCCTCTTCAGGCAGGCTGGCCAATGCCCACCCTGCATGGGCTTTTCGCACACGCATACATCTATACACAGGACGCGCTCGGGCGCCGCAATCGACCGTCCGTTCAACACACGCAAGAAGCCCTGAAGCTGCTGCATGCGGAGGGCTTGCAGGCGCACCAGCGCTCCCCGGGTACCCATAGATGCGGCCGCTGTCGTCGGGCGCGGCATCCGACAGGCGGTCGAGCGGCACGCCCGGCAGCGCGCGCAGCGCCACGCCCCGCTCGTCCAGCAGCCGCTGCACCTCGCCCGTCGTTAGCACTGTGTCCGTCTCCGGCACGCTCGTGCCTGCGCGCCAGCATCAAAGCTTAGGCAGCTCAGGCACCAGGCGCATTATAAATGCACACATTAAAAAGGCACACCCTGCCAGGCTTCCCCGTCGACAGCCACCTCGACCCAGCATCACCCTTTCAGTCCGTGCGCGCATGCACAGCCGCCAACGCCTGCTGGCATGGCCGCCCACGCGTGATGCTGCGCCTCCGAAACAAAAGCGTGGCAGCAGACGCAGACCGCCTCGCTCGAGGCGGGCGGCCGGGCCGTGCCTGGCACGTCAAAGTCGGGGCGCGAGGCCTCCAGCTTCTTGTCGTAGCAGGGCATGATGGCCACGTGGTAGACGGCGCCCGGGTCGCGCCCGAGCCGCTCCGCCAGGTGGCGCTTCACTATCGTGCCCATCACCGCCTGCGCGGAGCACGCTTCGGCGGCGTCGGGTTTTCCTGCGCGCTGCTACATGCGCAGTGCTAGCCAAGGCGCGTTCCCTGTCGTCTTTTCAGATGTGCGTCGCGCTTGTGCGCGGATGCCACGCCCTAATCAACTCACAACATGATAAGAACATGCGTGCCAAGGAGAGCGCATCTCGCGTGACATCACTCTAAATCCTTTAATACACACTACCTCTGTGGCCGGTTACTAGTCGGTCTGTCATGCATGTGTGCCTGCGTGTACAAGTGGGCGCCAAAGCCAGGCTGCAAGCCGCTCGTGGTCCCAGGTGGCCGCAGCGCGCAGAGCGCAGGAAGCCGTGCCACTTGCGCGCCTGCGGGCTCTTGGCGGTGCTGATGTGCGGCAGCGCATACTCGCCGTGCGTCTTCTCGGCGTAGCACACCCAGCCGGGGCACGCCGATGCCAGCATCGGCAGCGGGCCCCGATGCGCGCCGCCGCCAGCGCCCTCACGGCCTTCGCACCCTGCCTCGCGCAGCGCGCCCAACGGCGACGAGCCGTGCAGCACGCCGTCCGGCTCAGCCCCAGCCCGCCCGCTCGTGGCGGCAGGCTTCTCCGCGGGGTCGGCACAAGCGGCTGCGCTCGCCGCGGGCGCGACCCCGTTTGCGTACACTGCGTGCGCCTCGCGCGCGCCCGCCGGCTGGCCCGGTGGCGCACCACCTGCGCGTGGTGCGGGCGGCCCGCCCGTGTGGTCGGCCGCGCGGCCAGGCCTGCCGACCGCTCCTGTGCCAGCTGCGCCCGCATGGGCGCCGCCCCAGCCGTTTGCAGCGGCGCTTTCCGGCCCCGCGGCGGCGGCCGCCCCCGCACGAGCACCGCCGCAGCCGCACACGGATGCATCACCCCATACCGCGGCGGCCGCGCAGCGTGCGGCACCGGGGGCTCTGCACGGCGCTGCCGCTCCGCCCGGGCTGCTTGCCCGCGCCTGCCCGGAGGCCACCGACACCACGCCGGGCCGGCCCGAGGGCCCAGCAGCCGCGCCGCTGGCCGCCCGCCCCGCCCCGGCGGCGCCCGGCGCCGCGCCGCGCGCGGCGCGGAAGCGCTGCACAAACTCGGCGGCGGCCTCCAGCAGCGCCAGGTCGCGCCCGGCGGCCGCGTCCAGCACCGCGGCCGCGCCCAGCGACTTCAGGAACGCCGCCAGGCGCGCCTGCGCGTCCGCTGGGCCCAGGCCGTGCGCGGCGGCGAGCGCGGCGCGCGACTGCGGTGACAGCGTGAACACGACCGTGATGCGCTTGTCCGCCAGCTTGGCGAGCACCTCGCCCGCCGACTGCTGCTCCAGGAGCACGGCCTCCGCGGACGTCACGCAGCCGGAGCAGGCCAGGCAGTCGTGCAGCGTGACCTTGAGCGGCCCGCCGGGGCCGGCCTCCTGCGTCTGCGAGAAGCCGCCGCCGGGCGGCGGCGGGGGCGCCGCTGCGCGCTGCTGCAGCTGCACGCTCCCCGCCTGTCGGTGTGCCGCGGCGGGCAGGTAAGCGCGTCTGCGTCTAGAAGCATGTTTAGTCGCTTGTATGCAGCGCTTGTGAAACACGTACTGTACTCTGCACAGGGGGAGCATGGTCTCGTAAAAACATCCACAGTGGAGAGGGACGCGTGAAGGCAGGCGCTTGGCTTGATACGTGTCTGCATACCTGCCTGCCTAAGCGCACCGTCAAAGCGTCGTCACTAGGCAGCTCGTCCAGTTTCGCGCCGTTGAGCGTCACCACGCAAGCCTGAGCGGGCGCGATGAAGTCGTTCATGTCAGCCAACTTCATGGCTCCTGAGAACTGCGCCATCGCGCCACCCGCTGCCTATGTGGAGGAACACCAAGGGCGATTCTCCGTTTAAGCGCCTGTAGCGTCTAGTTCGCCAAATCGTCTTCTGAAGGATTCTTCTGCATGTTCACCTCTATCACTGCAATGCTTTTTTCATCTTAGGAGCTTCCAGCGGTCACATCAATACATGACACACGTGGTGCACCTGACAGTCAACACTCAATCATCACCGACCCTTATACTGTGTTGACGCTCGTTAGCCCACGCACCGCCACACCCAAGCCCTGACAAACAGACTGCAGTTAACTTCCCGACTACATGCAGCAGTCACATGCGCTGCAGTGCTCCTACGCCAAAACTGTACATCCCGACCAGCGGAAAAGTCGTCATATAACACCTACTCCAACCAGCGGCGTTTGAAAAGCATCTGGCAAAAGTCCACCACGGCACAGCATGGGATAGACCACATATGGTGGCTGCCCAGCTCTACGCCTAGCCCTGCACAATGGACGCAAACCCGCCTCCCCTGCCTGCCCTACCACACTGCTGCGCCGCGTCGCACAATGTACCCAATGCAGTTCCTGTCTACACCTCCCTATCTACGCATCACACCTAACCTAATTTATGCGCACACGACCCCAAAGCCGCCCGCCACGCGCACCGGCTAAGCGGAGCGCAGGGCGTCGGCCATGGCCTCCGCCAGGTACCCGCAAGTGGCCTGGTTGAGGCCGGCCATGGAGATGCGGCCGTCCAGCGTCATGTACACGTGCCACTTGGCCGTCATGTGCTCCACTTGGGGCTGCGCATCGCGCAGGCATGCCGCCGCTCAGCAGGAAGGCCTCATCGCTAAAGCAGCTAACGATTAGTAACATGCAAACAGAGCCAGGAGTGGCAGGAGTCAGCAGCTGCTGCACCGTCTAAGTGCTAAGCGCACCACATGCAGTGTAGACCGCTGATGCGAAACAACCACGATGGCACACCTGAAAGCCCGCTGCCAGCCAGACCACCGCGCATGCACAGCAGCTCTGAGGCCCACCATCGCACCAATCATGAGGCCGCCACCAGGCGTCACTGAGGCACGCCAGTAGCGATGTGTGGTGCGCGCGGGAGAGCACTGGGCAGTTAGCCGGCAGGGCCGCTGCGCGCCTTGGTGAGGCCCGTGTAGCTGAACATGCCGATCTGCTCGACGATGTGGTTCCATCGGCCCGGCGCGCCGACGCGCTGCAGCTCCTCGAACAGTCGCTTGCGCATGCCATTGATGCGGTCCGCCATGCCCTTGAGCTCGGTCTGCGCGCACGGGGGGCGCACGCTGAGCGCGGTCGGGCGCATTGGCGCAGAGCACTGCCGCGTCGGTGGCGTGCAGCACGCAGCCTTGCACAGGCTTCTTGGCTTCGCGGAGCTTCGTGGCACCAGTCAACCTTGCCAGCGCACAGGCAACAGCCCACCAAAGCACTGAGCAGCGCGGCAGGGATATAGAACGAGCGCGGGGGCCGCAGCGCGGGGCGCCGCGGCGCACCCGCCACAGCGCGTACAGCTCGGGGTCCTGCAGCACAGTGACCACGATGGCGGCGCCGTGCCGTGGCGGGTTGGAGAACATAGGCCGAATCACCTGACCCCGCGCCATGCCCTCGCCGTCAGTCCACCCACCACGGACTCTCGTGTTTCTGCCTCAAGACATAAATAGCGGGCAGACAGTGCGCAGACGGCACGTCGCACTCCCTGCGCCAGAGGAGTTTCGGGCATAGGTTTGGGCGACATCAGAGATAGCACGCAGCGACCTGCCTGGGCGGCCTTGGCAGAAAAAGCACATGCATGGGGCATTTCCATGCGGACCCCGCGCCCGCGCCAGCCCCGCCACGCACGGGCGCAGCGCGGCGCACCAGCTTCAGCTGGCTCTCCACGCGCTTGGCGATGGCCGCGTCGCGCGCGACGACCGTCAGCGCGCCGACGCGCTCGCCGTACAGCCCCTGCGCAGCCGCGGCGGATCGCGGTGTCGGCCGGCGCGCGCAGCCGAGGCCAGATACTTTTGCTGCTGCATACGTCTGCGGCGACAAGCGTCATGCATCCGACCCAAGCAACCATCAGCACTATCAGTGCCGGGTTGCCGCGATCAGCGCGCCAGGACGCCCACCGGGCTCGCTCGCGAGGCATGAGCTCACGAAGGGGCAGGAGATCCCAGCGCCTAAACAAGCACCGCGAGCACTCCCGAGGGAGACCCTGGGAGCATTCGCCTGTTCCCGAGACCGAGGGAGGCCCTGGGAGCATCCGCCTGCCGTGCCGTCGTGACAGGAAAAACAAATACGCCGCAGCGCGGGCGGCACCATGTTCTTGGCGTAGCTCTGCGCGAGCAGCATCTCCATGCCGGCGCCGGCGAACATGCGGATGGCGGTCGCGTCGCGCTCCAGGTCGCCGCTGGCAAAGCCCTGGTAGGCGGAGTCGAAGAAGGGCAGGAAGCGCTTCTCCTGGGCGACGGCGAGGATGCCGCGCCACTGCTCCGGCGAGGGGTCCACGCCTGGCGCGGGGGCGGGGCGCTTGGGCGCGCGGTTGCTTGAGCTGGCGCGTGTGCACAACGCTGGAGCAAAGAGCTCAGTGAAGACGTGCGCGACCTGCGAGCTCGCCAGCGGCCCGTGTTCCACGCACGTGGGAGTGCGGCTTACAAAGTTCGTGCTGCATGCACCCACACAAACAGAGTAGGAGTGCCGCTTACTGTGCGCATGCACCATGACATCAGTATGGAGCAGTGGTCGAGATGCCGCAGGATGAAGGCATGCAGCAGGCTTGGTAAAGCCCAGCTGCACGTCGAGGCTCACCGGTGGGGTTGTGAGCACAGGCATGCATCAGCAGGATTGACCCCTCCGGCGCCTTGCGCAGGTCCTCCAGCATACCCTGAGCCGCGCCCGATGCTCAGCAACATATATGCACCATGTGCTGGCAGGATGATATTGCAAAGACAAGGCTATGGGCCAGGCAACTCGCAACATAAGCAAGGCGGTGCGCCAGCCAAAAACACGCAGTCACAGCTTGCTGCCAGCCACACGCGCTCAATGCGTTCAGATGGATTCGCATAGCCAACTCCGGGACACACCTCGTAGTCCAGCCCCCGCGTGGACGGCTTGAAGTAGCGATACGCGCGCACGTCGGACACGCCCGCCAGCGGGAAGATCTTGTTGTGGCTGGGCCACGTCGGGGACGGCAGCAGCACGGTCTTCACCGGGTAGTTGCGCGCCAGAAACTCAGCACCCACCTACGCATGGAAGCGTGCGCGTCACGCGCCGGATAGGAGGGCAGTGCACAACCCATCTGGCGGCCACATTACTGTAACATGTCGCATGCATGTCTGTTGCAAGCCTTCCTCTACTACTGGCACCCAGCCCTGCATGTCGGCTCGGCACTGCTTCTGAATCAGACAGCAGGATGCCGATGATTCAACCGGTGAGCTGCAACTCCTCTGGCAAGCTAGCACGGCACCGGATAGGCGCCAGCAGCGCAAACTCAGGAGAGGGTCCTGCAAAGCCTGTGGCTGGACTACCAAGCCCGCACAGGCACGCTGCCGCTTGTCAGCCGCTGCTCAGCCCTAGCAGCCACTTGCAACACAGCAGCGCCGGTGGAGGCCCTGGCGCGCCCGCAGGGAGCCGGTGCCGGACAGGGCCTGCACGGTCGCGTTGCGCCCCTCACGGACCACCGCGCTGTCGTCCCCAAAGGCCAGGCGCGCGCTCAGCGCGTTGAACTCCGGGATGCCCGTGATGCCCAGGTACTCGTGGTCCGGCTTGGACACCACGATCTGCTCCGCCCTGCGCACGGCCTCCAGCACCAGCGGCTTCCCGTCCTGCGCAGTCCAGGGCCGCCCTCAGACCACGGTGCAGTCGCAGGCACTTTCCTCCTTTTACACACACGTGGCACACGCGCTGCGTTACAGGAGCAACCTTGTGACACACTCACGCAAACCTCTTCCAGGCCATCAGCCGCGGCTGTGGGGAGTTCACGCTTCTCACGCTGCTCCATTCTGAGCAGTGCCAACACGCTGCCCAGGGAAGACTGGGCCTAGCTCGTGCAAATAATGTGGCCTGCCTCTGTCCGGTAGGCGCCGACGCCTGCAAATAGATAGCATGTGTTATGAGCCGCCCTAACCAGAGCATTGCAGCAGTGCTCTGCACCACAGCTCTGCAACGTGTACAATTCTGCGCACCCAGGTTGAGCTTCTTAGAGTTGGTGCTCTTCTTGTACGCCTCCGCTATGCCCAGGATGGGGTCAGGCGGGCCCTGGGCGCGCCCCGCAGGAGTCAGGCGTTCGCACGCAGTCTAGTCAGCGTGCGCTCACCCACCGGGCTGAATCACGAAGATGAGTGCAAGCATTTTTCTTTAAATCAGGGGTTAGCGAGGGGGAGAGTGCACGAGCACCTGCTTGACATGCTGAAAGAAGCTCTCGCCGCCGGCGGAGGTCATGTTCTGCGCAACAGCACAAGCACCGTTTGCGCTTGCGCGCTCACTCAGGTGGCCAAACAGGGTCTGCAGCCGGCGCGCTTGGGAGTCGTTCATCACAGCGCCGTAAAATGCACCTCTGCGCGCACAGGGGTCAAGCTATAGGGAAGCAAATCGACCAGGACGTGACCTGCTCTTTTACCAGGCGACCTGTGTCACGCCTGTGAGCGGTGTGAGCGGAACCCTCTCTGGCTTGCTGCGACCCTCGCTTTCCCCTTCAGCAACTTGGCGGAGGCCTCACGCTTAAAAAAGCTTTGCCCCACCCCTCTCCCAGACTAGCCTGATACATCGCGTGGAAAGGGGCTCACGCGCGCGCTCCGCAGCAGCGACAGCTCCGGCGGGTAGGGCGCGCTGCGCGTGCCTACCCCACCGATGACCCCAGCGCCGGCGCTCTGAGCGCCGCCGCCCGGGCCAGCAGCCATGGGACAGCGCGCCTAGCCGGGCACGTGATGCCCAGCCTGGACGTGCGCGCACGCGCAGCAGGCAGCCCGCTGATGGCGTCCAGCGCGCTGTCGCCGTCCTCTGAGGGCAGCCTGAGCCAGGCCGAGGAGAAGGTCAGGCTGCGCGTCAGCTATGGCGGCACCTTCGTGCTGGTGCGCCCAAGCGGCCGGCCCGGCATCCTGCCCAGGCCTGGCGGCCCGGCTGCTGCGGTGCGTGAAACGCTGGCCGGCCGGCAGGCCAACGGGCAGTGGAGGCTGGCGGGCGCGGAGAGCTACCTGGAGTCCGTCTCGCCGGCCTGCACGTACGCGGACCTGTGCTGGAGGCTCGGCGAGAAGCACGGCGCGGCGTCCATCCGCTACGTGCTGCCCGGCGAGAAGCTGGATCCCGACTCGCTTATCACTGTCGCCGACGACCAGGACGTGCAGGCGTGCCAGCCGCGCCCGCGCGGCGCCAGTGCGTCGGATTGTAGACCCTTTGGGGGCGCGCTGCGCGCGCCTCGCCTGCTCGCGGCCCCGGCCGGCCGCGCGTCACCGACGCCTGCCGCGCGCGCAGGAGATGTTCGAGGAGTTCTTCCGCGCGCTCAAGGTGCCGGGCACGCCGGTCAAGACATTCCGGCTGCGCGTGGTGCTGTTCCCGGCCGCGGAGGAGCCGATGACGCCTGAGGAGCTGGCGGACGCGCAGCACTTCTTCAGCACCTCCAGGTGCGGCGCCTTGGGGCCCGCACGGCGCGGCGTTTGGGCCGGCTCCCGCGCGCACAAGCGCTCGCTCGGTAGTCGTGCGCGTGGTGGCGCAGGCTGCACGCTGCGTATCAACTCGGGGCAGCGCTGCACTTGCAGCTGGCTGTGGCAGGGGTGCGCGCCGCGCGTGTCCCACGCTCAAAGTGTAAGGTTGCATGTACTGCCTGTGCAGCACCGTGGTGCCGTCCTGCGGCCGTGTCGCCTTTGGCGCAGCGCGGCGTGCGCGCTGGACAGGTGGCTGCACGCTCAGTGCGGCATTAGTAAAATACTCTCTGTACAGCTTCTGTCAGCCACACTTGACCGCCGGGCTGCTGCATCAGCGCATACAGGCTGTCACCGTGCGCCAAGGGTCTTGGCTGCGTCTGCGCTTGGGTTGCGGGGCTTGTGAGGCGCAAGCTGCCTGCTGCAACTAGCGGTGATGGTTGCTGGCAGGCGCTGACGCTGCGTGCTGCGCGCAGCGCGGAGCGGGTGGTGCGCGCGCGCGGCATGGCGAGCCGCGCCTGTGGGCTGGAGGCGCAGGCGTCCTCGTTCGGCTCCAATGCGTCGTCCGCGTCCGCCGGCACCGCGGGGCACGCGCTGGGCCACCGCTTCCCCGGCGCCGTGCACAGCGAGCAGGCCGCGGCCGCCGAGGACGCCGTCAAGGAGATGCATTGGCAGGCGCGCCTGGCCCAGCTCGAGCTGCGGCGCTGTGCAGCGCGGCCCGCCGCACCTGTGGGCGGCGCCAGGGGCCACGCTGACCCGTTGCGCGCGCGCTGCGCAGGAGGCGCAGGCGGCCAAGGTGTCGCTGCGCACGCGCGCCGGCGGCGCGCTGTCGGACTGCAACGACTCGGCGCGCTCGCTCGCGGCGACGCGGCACGGCGTGCAGGGCGTGGAGGGCGCCTGCCGCTTCCTTTACCAGACGCAGGACCCGTGGTGTGCACAGCCGCCGCACGCATCCTCGGGAAGGCAACTCATATCAATTGTCATTGAGTGTGTGTTTAGGACGCTCTAGGTGGCTGCGCGCCATCCGAGTTTGCAGTAAGTACACTGCCACGCGCAGGTATGCGGCGCTCGAGGACGGTGCATCGGCGGCGCTGGCACAGGCGTCACTGGCAGCTCCGGCGGGCACGCCGCGCGGGGACGCACTGCAAGTGGTGGGCAGCGTCGGGGCTGGCGTTGCTGCATTGCCGCGGCCGGGCGCGGCGGGCGTGCTGCCTTCACACATATCCATCTTTGGCGATGGCAGCAAGTTTGGTGGCGGGTTTGGCGGCGGCGGCGGCGGCGAGGGCGGTCAGGCAGCTGCCAGCGGAGGCGAGGCAGGCGGCGGGGGCGGCACGGGTGGCGGCGCAGTCGGGGGCGCGGGCGCGGGTACTGACGGGGGCGGGGTGCGGCTGCCGAGCCACATCTCCGTATTTGGCGAGGGCAGCGGAGGGATGGAGGGTGGCGGCGCTGCGGATGGCCTGGGGCTGGTCAGCCACGCGCTGCAGGGCGTGGAGGCGAGTCCGCGGCTGGGCACGCCGCCGGGTGCGCGCCCTGCGCTCGTCGCTGTGCACGCCGTGCGGGAGGCTGTTGCGTGCGGATACAGCAGCGGTTGGACCGAGCTGATCAGCAGCCATGTGCTGGCGGGCGTGTGGGCAAGCCGGTGGCCCAGCGCGCCCAGCGCGCCGGTGGAGTCTTTCCTCTGGTGTTGCTGTCTGTTACATGCGTGTATGCTGGTTGGTAGGCTGTGGCTGACGGGGCGGAGTGAGCGGCAGCCGGCAAAGCGCAGCTGGGCATCTGTGACCAGCGGACTGCGGGCCTGTCCGTGCTGTGAGTCATGCATGGAACGGGTAGGGTAAGGCCGGGCAGAGACCGCAAATATGTGTATTTCAGGCGCAGAGATCCGCTCTCACTTGCTTGTTGTGTATTGCGAGGGTGTCACCCACTGTGACCGGCCTAAGCTTGGCTTATGCTCCCGGCGGCAGGCACGCCAGCAATGGCGATGTCGCTGGAGCCGGGGGAGCTGCTGCGGGGCGGGTCGGGCTGCCCGCTGACGGACCGCGTGCCGTCCGGCGGCCCTAACCCGCTTTACTGCAACGTACACCGCGTGCCCAAGGCGCGCGGCAGCGCCCAGCCATCCCGGTCGGCGCGCCTGGCACGGGCGTTGAACTGGCAGCACCTGTGTGGTTCACAGCCAGCCGCGCAGCGCCGTTGGAGTACCTGGAGTACCGCCTCACTGGTGCTGTAGGGGGAGATGGCTGGGAACTTTCTTGTCCCTAAAGTCGCGGTGGGGTTGAGGTCAACTTGCGGGGTGCGCAGGATGATGTGAAGGTGCTGGGGCGCATCGGCGAGGGTGCGTTCGGCGAGGTGTCGCTGGCCACGTGCGCCATCTTCGGCAAGGTGGCCGTCAAGTGGCTCAAGGCGCGCGCGCAACCTGGGTGCTGCGTGCTGCGCGCTGTGAAGTTGATCAAGCTCCACCCTTTGTGTTGAGGCTGCTCAGCTGGCGTGCGTGTCAAGCGAGACCACGACCTGCTTATATGTGGGCCGGCGCTTGCCTACAGTCATCTAGAGCAGAGCAGTGCCAGTGAGGCTAAGGTGCTTCCGTGTGAGCCAAAGCAAACAATGCAGCGAGCGCCCTGCTCGCGCGCGCAGCCGGGCAAGGTGGAGCGGCACAGCGCGTCGTTCTGGCGCGAGGCGGACATGCTGGCCAGCCTCAACCACCCCAACGTGCTGCGCTTCTACGGCGTGGTCATCGCCGGCCGCGAGGACCCGGCCGTCATCGGCATCATGACCGAGTTCATGCGCGGCGGCAGCCTCGCGCAGTTCCTGCGCTCGGGCATCCACTTCCTGCCGCTGCGCGAGCGCGCGGAGCTCGCGCTGCACGCCGTCAACGGCCTGGCCTACCTGCACGAGATGAAGATCGTGCACTTTGACCTCAAGCCCGACAACCTGCTGCTGGACGCGCCGCTCGTGCCGGGTGCCGGCCTGGGCGTGCCGGCGGTCAAGGTGGCCGACTTCGGCCTGTCCAAGCACAAGTGGAAAAACTACGTGTCGGGCGTGCGCGACCTGCGGTGCGCCGCCCAGCCCCCCATAGGGCCGCCGGGGCCGAGCGGCGCTGCGCAGGTGCCGGCAGTGTTGGAGGCTGCAACTCTTGGTCGAGGCTTGTGCAGGGATGGTGCCAGCGCGTGCTTCGCCAGGAGTCGCAAGGCGCCAGGAAACGCTGTGTGCCAACTAGAAGGTGAGCCAACAGTTGATTGGGGTGCACCAACAAAGGCCGCCGGGGCGCAGAGGCACGCTGCCGTACATGGCGCCGGAGCTGGTGAGCGACCCGGACCGCGTGAGCGAGAAGGCGGACGTGTGGTCGCTGGGCATGGTGCTCTGGGAGATGCTGTGCCTGGAGACGCCCTTCCAGGCGCTGACGCCGCAGCAGATCCTGGCCGGGCTCATGGTCGGCAACCTCGCGCCCGAGGCGCGCCCCCCCTCCCCGCGCGGGTCGGGACGCGGCCGCGCGGCAGGCGCTGCTGGCCCCTTTTCAGGGCCGCCGAGTGTGAGTCGGAGGTGCGGGGTGCATCGGGGGGGCGGAGAGTCTGCAGGCCCAGGAGTGAAGGCAGGGCAAGAATGATAGGATGTCTGTGTCATAGAGCAGTCCAAAGGGTGCATGCGAGGAACCCGGATTACCGGGACGCATTGTGGTCCACGGTGTTTGTTGAGCATGTTGCATCGGTCGTTTACTCGCGCAGGTGCCTGCGTGGTGCGAGCCGGAGTGGCGCGGCCTGATGGAGGCGTGCTGGGAGGTGACGCCGGCGGGGCGCCCGTCCTTCCGCCAGCTCGCGGTGCAGCTGGAGAAGATCCTGGAGGTCGCGCTGTGAGGCGCGGCCGGGTGACAAGCGCAGACGCGCGCGCGCGCGCGCCGGCCTCCGCCAGCCAGCGTGGGCTGGACTTAAACACTGCGGAGGCAGCGCTGTGTTTGGCGTGGCTGGAGATGGTGTGTAAGGGTGGGTGTGTGTGGGTGGGCGCTCACAACAGGAAGTCGTTCCTGCACGCTGGCCCGTTTGCAAAGCCTGCAAAGGCTGCGCCTCAGAGGCGCATGGGGGCAGCGGCATAGCTGCTGCATGCGGCGGGGCGTGGCCGGGTGTCTTTAGCTAGTATTATGTGTGCTTTGGCTTTTTCGAGATGGTTTGGACAGAGGAGGCTGTACAGGCGGCACTGTGATGGAGTAGCCACAGCGTGGATGGCTGGGTGCGGGCAGGCAAGCAAGTGGGCGCGCACACCCAAGTGGCAGGTATGCTATCCTGGTCAACTGGAGAGGGAACATGTGCAGGTCAGGAATGCATTGGGCAAGCTCCAACTGAGGCCCGGTCTGCAGACAACTGTGGGTCGCATGCCGGGCCGGGTGTGAGCGCGTGCGGACAGGGGGTATAAATTGCATGGCTCGGTGAGGAAAGGGGGATGTGGGAGGGAGTGGGGTGCGCGGAGGAGACCAGCAAGCCAGCCGCCAGCCAAGGGGCGATTGTTGAAGCTCTAGCCAGCCAAGAATGCCATGCAGCAGAGCTGGCTTCGTAGGCTTGGGGCAAATACGAGGGTGATGCATATATTTGCGGGGAGCTGGCCTGGTCGTGCTTGCCGCGGATGGTGTGGGGCATGGCAAGGCGATGGTTGCTGCAGTGGTCGTGGCCATGCTGGCGGTGATACGGTGGCTGCGGCAGGGGCGACAGGCGCGCAGGCGCAGGGCAGACAGTCTGTGCTGGGGTCTGCAGGCAGCGGAGCATGCGGTGCCAGGCCTTGGAAGGCAGGAGGTGGGCCGTTCGTGAGTGGTGAGGGGAGACAGGGTACATGCATTTTGCGTCACCCGTGGGACGGGCGCATGTGCTTTCTTTCCTGTGGACTTGGCGGCGCAGGCAGCGCATGGGCTGCCCAGGGCTGCTTGCGCTACCACAGCCCGCAAGGGTCCTTGGGCGCCGGCGCGCCGGGATAGCAGCGAGGGTCAGCAGTGAGCCGCACAGCGCTCGCGCCGTGGCCTGGACAGCCACAACATAGCTGGCGGCAGACAGGGCCGGACAGACATAGGGGAGCACTGCGGTGCGCAGCGGGCGCGCACGGCACCGAAGACAGGCGCGCTGCGAGGCGGGGCAGTAGGGGCTGCGCTAGGCTGGTCACAACTTATGTATGGTATTTGCTTGTTAGGCAGCAATGGGTGGGGAGGGTGTTGCACTTGTTCCATGCTTTTTGCTATCCTGGTCCTGTTCATATTGTTCTCAAGGGCCTTCACAGGCGTCATGCAGTCTTGTTTGCGGGCTCAGTGAGGCGAGGTTAATCTGTGAGGGAACGCTTTGAAAGAATTTCCGGCTTGTGACTGGCACTGTGGCAGTCTGCGTCAGCATGCAACAATGCTCTTTTGCTCTTCCTGCCCAGACAAAGAGAGACTGCCAATCATGGCTTGCTGGCATCAAGAAGTCTGCACCGCCTCACCGCACAGGCCGTATGTTCAGTAGCCTGTTCACCCCAGGCTTCTACAAAATGAGCGTCTCACTCTGAAATGGTGATGTCTGAACAAGCTTGGGCTAATCCCCGGGTCATTTTTGAGGGTGCAGAGAGCTAATATATTGTATATACACTGCTGGCCTGACCAGCAAGCAGCAATCCATGCGTGTCTCTGCAGGTCGAGCGCTTGCAGCTGCTTCTGGACTTATGGCACCACATACAGGTCAAGCCGCAGTGGCCTCACGCTGCCCGAGCGTGTAGGACCGGCCAGGCAGCGGAGACCATGTTCGCGCCAGCCATGGCATTTGTGAGCATGCCCTACGTTGCGCTCGGCGTGGTGGCTGGCATTGCTGAAGGCTGCCTGCATGCGCTAGCACAGCCGCGCAGCTCGGTGCGCATCACCGCTGCCATCTTGTAATCTGCATTGCCTGCACTGCCTGTACGCGCCCTGCCAGGCCAGCTGTCTGTTGTAGAGGCAAGTGGCGCCTTGCGCCGCACTTTCTCTGTCTTCAGCAGCTCCACGCGGCGCTCACGAACGCCGGCCCTGTTCGTTGCCAGGCCGTGGCGGGGCCGCGCAGCCCTTCGCACAGCTGCCTTGGCATGCTGCTGCCCATTCTCGTCCTCGGGGACTCCGGGCGCGCTCCCCTTTGAGGTTGTGCTGCAACACAGTCCCTGTACTATATTATATGTATACGGCAAGTCCTCAAGCTAGCCGAACATGTCCCTGCAGCAGGCCTTCCGGGGGGTTGTAAACCCACCTGGCATTGTGCCTCACAGTGTGCACAACAAGAGTTGTGGGGGGCTGCAGAGCACTGGCACATCCGCCCCAGGCTGGCTGGGTGCCTGCTTCTTATGGGACACACACGGTGACGACTTGGCGGCCTGCCCTGCGCGCGTGCAGGGTGGGCAAGACGCGGCTGTGCCAGCACTTTGTGAGGCGCACGCCGCCCAGCAGCACCAGCCCCACCGTGGCCGCTGACCTGCTCATCACAGAGGTCGTGGTGGACGGGCGGCCGGTCGTGCTGCAGGTGCGCACGCCTGCGAGAGTCCTGGAGCAGAGGCCGCTAGCCGCGGATTTCATTCGAGCAGCGCTCGCCCACTGTCAGACCACACAAGTGTACCACGGCAGCTTTCACATCTCGCGCTGACCGTGCAGCGCGCGGGGCGCAGTTGTGGGATGTTGGCGGGCGCAGCGCGGCCGGGGCGCTGGCGGCGCGCTTCTTCCAGGGGGCGGCCGGCGCGCTGCTCGTCTACGCGGCCGCCGAGCCCGCCGCGGCCACCAGCCTGGGCTTCTGGCGCACGGAGTTGGCGCACAAGGCGGTGCGCTCGTCCGCACGCCCGAGCATCGCCCCGCGACCGGGCCAAGCTACGCCTGCCTGCACGCCTGTCACTTTGCTGCCCGGGCCGATGCGTTCCAACTCCGCGCTCCACTTAGCTCAGTGTCTGGCTGTCAGTCGCCCGGGCGCCCTGACTCGCTACTCCGTCATTCATGTGGCATGCAATGGCTGCCCGCCCACGCGGTGCATGCCGTTTCACCTGGCGCCGCCCGCCCGGCGCGGCAGGCAAAGTTCGGCCAGGCGGGGTTCGCGCTGGCAGTGCTGGGCGTGGGCGCCGCCAGCCCCGGCCCGGGCAGCGGCGCGGCGGGCGACGCGGCGCGCTGGTGCAAGCAGCACGGCGTCTGCCACTACGCGGCGCCCGGCGACGCCGGCGCGGGCGACCTGGCCGCCGCGGACGCGGCTTTTCACGCGCTGTGCGCGGAGGCGGCGACGCTGCGCGTGACGCAGCAGTGGGCGCCCAGGCCTGCATCGGCGCCAGTGCCTTGTCAGAGGGAGAACTAGAGCACACATCTCTCCTTGGCGTCTGTCTCCTTGTTTACCTCATACCAAGCCACCTTGCATAGTTGCGAAGGGTGCGGGTGGCCTGCATGGTTTTTTTTACATGCGTTGTGAACCCGACGGAGCCGACGCAAGGCAGGAAGCAGTCATGCTGCCCTCCGCTGCTGCCGCAGAAGGGCTGCCACAGCAGCCACCTACAGGGCGTGCGCTTGCCCGCCATGTAGGTCTTTCCAGCACTGCCTTGCTTGCCGCTGAGCCTTTTGAAAATGCCTCGCTGAAGCCCCGCCGCGGTGCCGCGCGCAGCAGGCCGCCGCGCGCAGCGGCGCTGTACGAGCAGCTGGCCGCGCTGCAGGCGTACCTGCCGGCCGCTGCTGCCAGCGCGTCCACGCCTGGCCCGCCGGCGGCCGGCGCGGGCGAGCACGCCGGCATGCCAGCGGGCCCGGGCGAGCCTCGCGCAGCGGCGGCGGTGTCGCTGTCGGCACCGCCGGCGTGTCTGACGCCGCGCGCGCTGGCGGCCAGCAAGGCTATGCGCCCCGCCGCACGCGTGCCACAGACGCTGCTGCACGCGCAGTGAGCGCCGGCCAGCGCCGTGTACCGGCGGGACGCCTGCCTGCGCTTCAAGCGCCGGTGCGCATCTCCATGTACGGCCAGTCAGCCAGCTTAGGACCGGTGCAGCCAGGGACTTGCCAAGTGCGCCGGGGTCCCGCGTGGCAATCGACATCAGCCTTAACGAACGCGCCCTGAGAGTATCCTGTGTAGGTGGTGGTAGCTAAACAACTTAGGTGCGGACTGGGTTAGGAGTGCACAGGCCTCTGCACTTTGTTCAAGAGTACATAGGCCTCTGCACTGTTTGTATCCATTTTAGTTAGGCGTGTGTCTATTACCATAGGCTGCAACGCTCGCCCAACTGTGTTTGGGCGTGTGTCCGCGCTGTGTTCATGCAGGCTGTTTTGGGTCCAGGCTGTGCAGAGTGCGTCGGTCCCACCTGATACTTATGCCAGTGGTCGTGCAGAGGGCTGCTTGCTAGTGTATGTGCATGTACACTTGCTCTGTTGCATGTAGGGGACATTCTGGCATGGAGACAGCCAGTGTTCGTGCTGCTGTGTCACCTGCATGACCATGAACATTCAAAAATGCAGGATCTGTAGTGGGGCTTTGCGCCGAGTCGGTACCTGCAAGGCCCAACTGAAGTCAGAGACACGCTTGGCTGGTCAAAGCGCAGCCGGTTCCTGCTTGTTGTCACACTGCGGCCGGCTGATGTTGGCTCCAGGACCCGCCGCGCCCTGACATGTCGAAGGACACCAGCAAAATTGCAGAGGATGTGAGGCTGCACCTGCAGGTCAAGACGCAGCTGTCAAATGGCGGGTCGGGTTACCTGTCCGATAATGAGAGCGGCGGCAAGGGCGGGCGCAGCAGCCGCAGCCGCTCGACGCGCGGCCGCACGCAGCCTTTCTTCATCGGCGTGGCAGGTCGCGCAGCCGCCTTCCCTCTCCGCACTCACCTATTCTTACTGGGTTGAGTAGCGTTGGCCGCGTTGCTCAGGCTCAATTGCCATACTCGCTTCGGTACACCGCTGTGTTGGCACTCACCTATTCAAAGCTTGGAGTAGTGTAGGAGCTGCTTGTGTCACAAACCAAGCCGACAAACGTTGCGGCGCTACTGTGTCCCCGGCGGAGCCACAGTAGCGCTCTCTAGCTTGCACTTGACAGGCTGCACATGTCTGCATGAGGCTTACAGTGCATGAAGACTGTCACCACGCACAACCGCTTCACCAGCCAGTGTGGTCCCGCAGGCGGCACCGCTTCCGGCAAGACCACGGTATGCGACAGCATCATGCAGCGCCTGCACGACCAGTGCGTGGTCATGCTCAGCCAGGACAGCTTCTACCGCGGCCTGACGAACACCGAGATAGCAAACGTGACCTGTGCGCCACCCCTGCCCGCCCCACAGTGCTGCCCGCCCGCACACGTGCTCTTCTAGCGCACTCCCCCGGCCTCGTGCCCGACCCTGCGCACCCGAGGCTGGGCTGCCGGTAGCGCGAAGCGACGCGACAACCATCGTTCCCTGTTGCAGGCGCTGGCTGTTGTGCGCTGAGCGGCGGTCGGGGCCGCGCAGCGTACAACTTCGACCACCCAGACGCGTTTGACGAGAAGGCGATGATGGACTGCTTGAATAACCTGAAGGCGCGCCGCCGCTCCCGCCGCGGTCCACGCGGCTCTCAGGCGCTCACAGGCCGTCGTCGGCCCGACCCCTGCATGCGGCGCCTGCCGATGAGACAGTCGCGCACCAGCAGGCGCCGGCTGGGCGGGAGGCCTGCAGGTCTGCATGACATGTGCCGGGAAGCGGCGCCATGTGCTGGCAGCGCGTGCCCTGCACGCCACCCACCTGTGCTGCTGCGCCGCCCGCGCTGCGCTCCGGCGCGCGGCCACAGGCGCTCCGGGCCCAGCCCGCGCGCCGGCGGCGCGCAGGCCATGCGCGCGGTGGAGATCCCCATCTACGACTTCACGCGGCACCAGCGCTCGTCCGAGACGCGGCGCGTGGAGCCGGCGGACGTTGTGATCCTCGAGGTGCGCGGCGCCTTGCAGCCGTGCAGCCAGTAGTGAGGAACTGCCGCGTCCGTCAACTCGAGGCGGGCTGTGCAAGGGGCGCCGCGGAGTGCGACCAGGCCAGCGAGCAGACCCGACCGCCGCTGCCACCTGATGCAGCCAAGACAGGGGCCCATGCACCAACGAATAGTGACATGATAAGGGGCACGCGGTCCCTGGTCGGCGGCCGACAGCACTATCCCTCCCGCCGCGCTGAGGATCGCTGTGCAGTCCCGCAGGCCCTGGAAGCGCAGCCCGGCGCTAGAGGACCGCGGCACACCAGCCCTCCACCATGTGAGCGCACATGAGCGGGTGAAACAACTGCCCGCAGGGCATCCTGGTCCTGCACATGGAGGCGCTCCGCAGCTGCCTCAACATGAAGGTGTTTGTGGACACCGACGACGACCTGCGCCTCGCCCGGCGGTGCGCCAGCCCGCCCGCCCGCGGCGCGCGCCTGCGCCGCGAAAGCTCCGCTGCCGCTGCGCCGTGCCGCTTGATGGCAGGCCGGAGCCCTGGAGAGCGGCGCGGGTGGCTGTATGATGCAACCGCCCCAAAGCGTGCAGGGAGCGCGCGCTGCCATGCCGTTTCCGCCCTGGCCGGCGGCGCAGAACCCTCTCCTTGCGCAGCTCTTGTGAGCGGACGCGTCGCTCGCGCGCGAGGCCGCCCTCCAAAAGCCTCTCATGCACATTCATGTCGCCTGCGGATCAGCACCGCGCCTGTGCTGGGTCGCCGCAGACGCCGCCCACCCTTGCGGGGCGCGTGCGCGCTCATGAGCTGCGCGCCCGGCTGGGTCGCGCAGAATACAGCGGGACGTGGCGATGCGCGGGCGCGACATCGCGGGCGTGATCGAGCAGTACACCAAGTTCGTCAAGCCCGCCTTCGACATGTTTGTTGCGCCCAGCCGCAAGCACGCAGACGTCATCATCCCATGGGGCAGGCGCGCCGCCGGCCGCCCCCGCCCGGCGGCGGCGTGCGGGGCGCCCAGCGTCTTGCCACGCGCCGCCGCTCTGCCTCATGGAGCCGCGCCGCTGCGGATGCCGCTGCATTCCTTTTTGGGCGTGAAACGTCAGGAGCGTGCGTGCGATGAGTTGCGGCGCGCCAGCGTGCTCGGCGCCCTCTGCGCCGCACCCCACTGCCACCAGCGCCGCGCGCTGTGCCACGTCGCTCGCCTGCGGGCCCTGCAGCATTTCTACTCTAAAGCACTCTCCGACCCTGGCGGCCGCCGCGGCGGCAGGCAGGAGAACGTGGTCGCGATCGACCTCATCACGGAGCACATCCGCATGAAGCTGCAGCAGCCGGAGCTGCGGCGCATCTACGTCAACCTGGAGGTCATCCCCAGCAACTACCAGATCCGCGGCATGCACACCATCATCCGCGACCGCTCCACGTCCAAGGCCGACTTTGTGTTCTACGCCGACCGGCTGCTGCGCCTGGCGCGGCCCACCCCCGCGCCGGCCGGCGGCCCGGCGCAGAATAGCGCAGCATCCGGGCTGCGGTGCTCTTGGGCAGCGCTGGCTCGCAGGCCTGCTGCGCCTGGGGCGCTCCTCTCGGGCATGCTGCTTTACGCGCCACGGGGCTCCCGGTGGGGCCCTGCCTGGACGAGGTCTGACGCACGCGGCAGCGGGTGTTGGGTGTGTCTGGGCCGTTTGCAGCTCCGTGACAGCGGTTTCACGGAGCGCACAGAAGCAGGCGGCTGCAGCCGCAGCTCGAGGCGCGGCCCAGGCGCGGGAGGAGGCCGCTGACGCCACACGCCATGCAGGCGGCGGGCGCAAGCCTGGGTTCCCAGCAGCCGCATGCGGGGGTGCTCTGACGGCGACTCGTCAAGAGACAGCCTGCAGATTGCGTTCTTATCTTGCCAAGAGCCGTCGGGTCGGGCCGTAGGGTAGCGACGGGGCCCGCGCGCGTGGCCGCCAGGTGGTGGAGGCGGGCCTGGGCCACCTGCCCTTCACGGAGCGCAGCGTGGTGACGCCGACGGGCAACCCGTACGTGGGCGTCGACTTTGCCAAGAAGCTGTGCGGCGTGTCCATCATCCGCAGCGGCGAGTCCATGGAGAACGCGCTGCGCGCGTGCTGCAAGGGCATCAAGATCGGCAAGATCCTGGTGCACCGGTGCGCGGCCGCGCGGCGCGCGGTGCCCGTGGTAAGGGTTAGGGTTAGGGTATCCAGCAAGCGCGAGCAGAGTCCTGCCCGGCAGGGTCCTGTGACGCGGGGCGCGCGCCTGCAGGCTGCCTGCGCGGGGACGCGGCACGACTGCATGCGCTTGGCGGCGAGCTCACACAGCGGGGTGGCACCCGTGGACTCTTTGTACTGAATACTGGTGCCGACGCGGGCAAAGGACGATGCCCTAGATGGTGCCTAGATGTGCGACTTTCCGGTCCAGGGTGGTCGCGCGCGCGCTGCCCAGGGTGGGCGACAAGCTGGTGCAGCAGGAGCTGATCTACGAGAAGCTGCCGGCAGACATCGCGGAGCGGCACGTGCTGCTGCTGGACCCCATCCTGGCGACCGGCAACTCCGCCGCGCGCGCCATCCAGGTGCCCCCGCGCGCAGGGGCATGCGGCGCAGGCCCCCGTCGACAGTGGGTTTCATGGGCTGATTGGCCTGGTTCGCAGCCCCGCATCCATTGGCGTGCTCGGGCCCTTGAGCAGGGTCCCTCACTGCGCGTGTTGCGCGCTGGGGTTGTCGTGCGTGACGGAGCAGCGGTGTGCACTGATGTGTGACACGTCCCCGCGCCGGGCGAGCCTGCCCGACCAGCCAGGTAGCTCTGGAGAGCGGCGGCCGCGGCGCGCACAGGTCGTGCTGGAGAAGGGCGTGGACGAGGGGCGCATCCTGTTCCTGACGCTCATCGCCGCGCCGGAGGGCATCCACCGCATCTGCCGCTCCTTCCCGCGCGTCAAGGTGCGTTGCGGTGCAGAAGTCTGCCTGCGCCGCCCTGCTGTCCGCCAGGGGCCCTGCCACGCGCCCTGCGACCCGCATGCGCAGGCGCGCGCGCCTGTCCGCCAGCGCGGTGCGCCGCCCGACCCCGCGGCGCACGGGCGCGGCGCTCGCGCGGCGCTCGCCTGACGGGTGCGCCGCCGCAGGTGATCACCTCTGAGATCGACGAGGGCATCGACGAGCAGACGTACCAGGTGGTGCCGGGTGCGCGCGTCCATTCCTGCTGATGTCAGCGCTGCGCTTCACACGGCTATATTACCTCCGTGTCACATGCATGTGTGCTTGCCTCTGCTCCTTCCCATGCTCACCCGTGAGTCATGCTCTGCGTCCGCACTGACCGCCGCACTCGGTGGCGGGAGCGCAGGTGTTGGCGAGTTCGGGGACAGGTATTTCTGTGACTGATGCGCTGCATGGCGCCTCAGCCGTCTGGGAGTGTGCTCGGCCGGGCGGCCCGTGTTTTGGCATTGCGCCTGTTTTATGTGTTCGCGCTCACCCGTTGCTGCTGCCGCGAGCTTGCCTGGGCAAGCGCCATGAACAGCTATTGCACATTTTCTGGGTGCAACCGGAATGGCATTGCCAGCGGCGCTCGGCCTACGGCACTGCGCGCTACCTTGCTGTACGCGGACGAACTGCGCCCTGTAGATGCGCTCTGTAAGTTGAGAAGCAGCGAGGTGTGATGGCGACCTCTTTGTGCACGACGCAAAATCGCTTTGCGAAAGCACATTACTGCGGCCAGGGGCTTGCTAGCGCTGTTGCAGCCGCCACGGCCTACTGCCCGCTACAGCAGAACTGCTGACCCGCCGCTAGAGCGCGACGCGCGACTCGTTCCTTCGCCTCCTCCACCGCGCCGCCCCCGCGCTCGCCCACCCCCCGCTATTAAGGCACGTCGCACGCCTGCGAGTGTGCCGCCCTAGAGGGGCCCACATGACCGGGCAGGATTGAGGCAGACCCTGGCCCCCGGCTTTGTGCCAGGCAGGGCCCTCAGCTGAACACCACGCACGACGCCATAGCGCCGTGCCACCCTGACTGCCTACGCTCGCGCCGCCCTGCTCGAGCCCCTTGCCGAGCGCCGCCGCGCCGCCGCCGCTAGCTAGGCGGGTGCGCGGGCGGGGCTACGTGCAGCAGGCAGAACCCAAACCTAGGCCCTGCTTACTTGCCCTCGGCCATGTCCTTGGCCATCTTGTCCGCCTTGTCTTTGACCTCGGTGATGTCGCCCACCATGTAGAAGGCCATCTCGGGCAGGTCGTCGTGCGCGCCCTCCATGATGCCCTTGAAGCCCGCGATCGTGTCCTTGAGGTCGACGTACTTGCCTGCGCGCGCGCGCCGCCGCCCGGCCGGCGCTCAGGCGGGAGCGCGCCGGGCGCTCGGTCGTTGCAGCGGACCCACTGAGCGTCGTGCGGGCTGGGCGCCGAGCGTGCAAGCAGACACGTTTTGGCAGGTGGTGCGGCTGCACCGACCGCCAACCCTGGCTGGCCGCCCAGAGGACAGCGACGAGACACGCGCCGGGCGCACGGGCCGCGCGCGCACCCGGCGAGCCGGTGAACACCTCGGCCACGTGGAAGGGCTGCGAGAGGAAGCGCTGGATCTTGCGCGCGCGCGACACGGTCAGCTTGTCCTCCTCGCTCAGCTCGTCCATGCCCAGGATGGCGATGATGTCCTGCAGGTTCTTGTAGTTCTGCGCGCGCCCCGGCCGCCGCGGCCCGCCGTCAGCCGCCGCGCCGCCCGGCTACCCCGCGCGCGGGCGCCTGCCTCGCGCGCGGCAGGCGCAGGCACGGCAGGCGCAGGCGAGGGCGCCCGCCGCCGCCGCGCAGGCGCCTTGGCGGCGCGCGAGCGCCCTCGCCTGCGCCTGCCGTGCGGCGCCGCCGCGCGCGCCGGCGTGCATACTTGGGCTCGATCGGCGCCCCGACAGCACACGCCGCGTGCTGCCGCGACCGTAGCTCATGCGGTCCGTGCCTCCCCGCTGACAACACTCCACACGAGTTATATTGAAGCGGCCAGCGGGGCATGGCAGACGCGCTCCGCGGGCAGGGCCCGCGGCCGCGCCTGCAGCACGCGCTGCACGCCGCGCGCGACGTCGTAGTGCTCCTGGCCGATGATGCGCACGTCCAGCATGCGGCTGGTGGAGTCCAGCGGGTCCACGGCCGGGTAGATGCCCAGCTCGGCGATGCTGCGCGACAGCACCGTCGTCGCGTCCAGGTGCGCAAACGTGGTCGCCGGCGCCGGGTCTGTCAGGTCGTCGGCCGGCACGTAGATCGCCTGCCGCGGCGCACGCTCAACGCCGGTCACTCTCAACTTGACATGCTCCCCGTCACGCTCGTGTGTTGCATGCAGTGCCACGCAGGTGCCGGCCGGCGCGGGCGGCCCACACGAGCTGCCACGCAATGCAGCCCCGCTACCGCAAGACCCTGCACTCCCCCCCGCTGCCGCACAGCAGAGGCCACCGGCAGCGCGGCCCTGACACTCGCGCACAGGGCCCCGCCAGCCGCGCCCCCGCCGGCAATGGAAACCAGTGTTACCTTACAGTCAAAATGTCGTCGTACACATATATAAAAACACCCACCCGCCCGGGCTCCGGGCGGCCAGCGCGGCCAGCGCGCGCCTGCACGGAGGTGATGGAGCCCTTTTTGGTGGTCGTGATGCGCTCCTGCAGGCCGCCCAGGTCGGTCGCCAGCGTAGGCTGGTAGCCCACCGCCGACGGGATACGCCCCAGCAGCGCGGACACCTCCGAGTTGGCCTGCGCGCCGCGCGCGCGCCCCGTATCAGCTCGCCTGCGCCTGCGCCAGTCGCTGCGGCGCGGCCCGGCCCGTACCGGCGCCCTAGCCCTGCATGGTCCTGTGCGGCCGCTGCGGTCACCTGCGCGCGCTCCCGTGCAAGTGCAAACCAAACCCTGCGGGCCTCTTCACACTCGCTCGGCGCCAAGCGCATGGGGCGCGACCCCAGCAGGCGTGCGCGGGCACGCACCGGCGCGCACGGCGCGCCAGCCTGCAGCCCCGCCCCACAGCAGCCGCCGGGCGTGCGCACGGGAGAGGTGCCATTGGCAGCGCCTCTAAACACATACCGGAAGGCCCCCTGTCAGGGAACCCCTGCTGGCAGGGCGCGCGCCTGCGTGAAGCGGAAGATGTTGTCCACGAACAGCAGCACGTCCTGGCCCTCGTAGTCGCGGAAGTGCTCCGCGATGGACAGGCCGGTCAGCGCCACGCGCGCGCGCGCGCCCGGCGGCTCGTTCATCTGCCCGAACACCAGCGCGCACTTGCTCTCCCCGCGCTTGTCGCCCAGCTTGTTCACGCCCTGCGCGCGCGCGCGCGGGGCTCAGGCCTGCGCGTGTGCCTTCCCGGCACCGGATGTTGTGCGCGCCGTTCCGTGCCTCCCGCTCCCTTGTGCCCGGCAGCTTGGCCCTCAACATGCCAGTGTCCACTCCCGAAAAACCCTCCGAGCCTGTGCACAAACAGGCGTGGCCCACAGCTGGCGCAGCCTACGCATCAGCGAGCGCAGGCGCCGCACCGACTCAATCATCTCCTTGTAGAGGTCGTTGCCCTCGCGCGTGCGCTCGCCCACGCCGGCGAACACCGAGAAGCCACCTGCAGCGCGCTCCGGTCAGCCGCAGCGCTGGAGCTGGCCGGCCTATGTGGGCCGCGCCCGTGCAGGGACGGCGTGGCTGACTGCGGCAGCACGCGGCGCGGGGGCCGTGCTGGCCCAGGGGGGCGGCGGGCGCGGGGCGCACCATGCCCCTTGGCGACGTTGTTGATGAGCTCCATGATCAGCACTGTCTTGCCGACGCCGGCGCCGCCGAACAGGCCGATCTTGCCGCCGCGCTGGTAGGGCGCGAGCAGGTCCACCACCTGGGGGCGGACAGGAGCTCTGGAGTCTGCCGGGGGCGACAGCTCGTTCCGCAAACTGAGCAGCCTGCAGCGCGGCTGCAGGCCCACGCCGGCTCGCTCACCTTGATGCCGGTGGCCAGGATCTCCTGCTCCGTGCTCTGGTCCACGAAGGGCGGCGCCTCGCGGTGGATGGGCGCATAGTGCTTTGCGTCTGCGCCGCGCCACCCGTTTGTCGCACCGCAGGTGTGTTCGAGAGGCGTGCGCACAGAGCTGAGCGCAGCTTCGTGGCGCACGGCCACCAGCAGTGTGCGCGCCACGAGCGGGGCGCTCACCCACGGGGCCGCACTCGTCCACCGGCTCGCCAATGACGTTGATAATACGCCCCAGCGTCTCAGGTCCTACCGGCACCTGCGCGCACAGGTTGCGCTCAATTCTAGGGCACGCCGCAGGCGCGAATCCGGCGTGGCGCACGGCGATCCTGTGCTTGGCGCTGCACCTATGTACGGGGCTTGCCCCCAGACTGTCAGATAATAAGACGTGCACAGTACGCGCGTGCGCTATCTGCGCATGGGGGTGATCGCCAGATAGCAACACACATTTCCGCGCAAACTGCAGAACAGCACGCGCAGAGCAAGGCCAAGACAAGCTGCAGAAGCCGGAGGCAGCAGAAGCCCGGCCCACCCCCACCGCCCCCCCCCCCCCCCTCCTCTGCCATTGAGCGTGCTCGGGGCCAGCTCGCCCTAGCCGGACCTTGATAGGCGCCCCAGTGCTGGTGACGGACTGCCCGCGAACGAGGCCGTCCGTGGTGTCCATGGCGATGGTCCGCACGGTGTTCTCGCCCAGGTGCTGCGCCACCTCCAGCACCAGCCGGTGCGTGTGATGGTCCACCTCCAGGGCCGACAAGATGTGCGGCAGCTCGCCTTCGAAGTGCACATCTACCACGGCTCCAATGACCTGCGTTGGGGGGGCACAGTGAGCTCAGCCACAGCGACCAGGAAGGCGAGCATGCCACCCCAGTGTGCACGGCCTCACCGTCTTCACTGTCCCCACAGCCGCTGCCGGCGCCGGCGCGGGCTCTGCCGCCGCCGCAAAGCTGCGCAGGCACTGCAGGCTGCCGGCCTTGGCCGCGCACGCGCCCAGCACCTCGCCGGACGGCGCGACCGGCCGGCTCGCCGCGCTGAAGGCCTGCGCGCCCGAGCGGGCAAGCCGCAGGGCCGCTGCGGCTGCTGCCCTCCGCGCCCCCAGCATGCTGGGCAAATAGCTGTTTCAACACAATCCGCCTGCTGCAGAAACACACCCGGTACCCTACTTGTGCCGAGCAAGTTTCAGCTGCAGCCCAAAAAGAAGTCCGAGTGCCTGCGCGCTGGTATGCCTGATCAGTCGCAGATAAATGCAGGACTTGCCCAAGCCTGCCCGCTTATGCGCACGAGATCCGAGGCGCTGCAACGCTCCATCGTCCCTATGCCTGCTGAGAACGCATGACGCTTGCTGAGGCCCAGGCGGGCCGTGCTATAGCCCATATTGACCTCGATGCGTTTTACTGTGCGGTGCGAAGTCTGCACAGGCCGCGCCTACGCTTTCAACGCGTAGCAAGTTTTGCATACCAGTAAGCAGAGCCTTGCATGCCAACGCTCTTATGCCCGCCCAGCGCCAAAGCACTTATTAGCACCGCAGGTTGAGGTGCGGCGCTCGCCGGAGCTCGTCGGCAAGCCCGTCGCGGTCATCCAATACAATCCATTTGGTGACTTGCAGGTGTGAGCGCCTTCACACTGCTCCTCCTCGCCTACACACCCTGCAGTGACTGAGAAGGCACTTGCCCGGCTGTGCGGTGCCCCGCAGACGCTCACGCCGGACGACCCGCGCCGGCACATGAACGACTCAAACGGCTCGCTGATAGCCGTGGGCTACCAGGCCCGCGCATACGGCGTGAAGAGGCGCGCGCGCGCCCCGCGGCCGGCCTGCCTGGGGCGGCGTGCCGGCTCGGCCGCTCGCCCGCTGCGCTTTGCCTGCTCTGACGCCCGCCGCAGCAGCCTGCCTTGCTGCCCGCATCCTGCTCACCTGGTCGCGGGACGTTCGCACCTCTGAGCTGCTCGGCCTCCTGTGCTGTCGGCTGCCAGAGCGTGGGCCTGCTGCCTGCGCGCAGGAACATGCGGGGCGACGAGGCGCGCAAGCTGTGCGCCAAGGCGGGCGTGGAGATGCAGCTCGTGCAGGTGCCCACGAGCCACGGCAAGGCCGACCTCACCCTGTACCGTCAGGCGAGCAAGCAGGCGCGCTTGCCGGGGCCCCGCGCCAGCTGGGCTGGCCGCCCGAGGCGGGCAGGCGGGCGCACAGCGGAGCATCCTATGCTCTGCACAACCGCGCCGGCTACAGGTTGCGCGGTGTATGTGCTAAGGGAGCGACCCGTGGCGAGAGTTTGCTAGACGTCGTAGTGTCCTGCAGCCCTCTTGGTCGTGTGGCATGGCGAAGGTTGCACGCCGGTCGACGCACGGCGCGAGAGCGCGGTCCGCCGGCGGCTTGCAGGGGCCTCAGCTGCGCCGATACAGCTGCCCACAGCTGCTGACCGCTGCGCCAGGTGATGGACGTGCTGTCGCGGCTGTCCATCTGCGAGCGCGCCTCCATCGACGAGTGCTATCTGGACATCAGCGCGGAGGCCGGCCGGCGCCTGGCGGCCGCGAGCGGCAGCCCGCCGCCGCCCGTGGACGTGGAGCGGTCTCACGTCGCCGGCCAGGCGCGCCTGTGACGTGGCTGTTCCTCTGGCGAGTCTGCCGCCCGGCTGCAGGAGGCGCTGGGGGCCCCTCCTGCAGCTCCTGCGGGGGCTCCGAGAGAAACCGGGCAGATGCAGGCGATGAGGAGGGTGCACTGCAGTTTCAGCGCATTGCCCAGCTCACGGATGGTGCCCTCGTAGGCGGCCTTCAGGGCCATCTTAGGGCGGCACAGGTTGATCCGCTGGGCCGTCTTCATGTCCGCGTTGTGGCAGCATGAGGCCGTTCGCGCTGGCAAGCTCCTGCCACGGGTTGCGCTCATCGCGCAGCCTGGCGAGCGACGCTTTGGGTGGATTGGCAGGTCGCGCATGAGCACCCGCCGCAGCAGCAGCCACACCAGAGCCTTGCTCGCCAGGCTGCTGCTGCGGTGGCTGCTCACGCGCGACCTGCCCAGCCACACCAGAGCCTCGCTCGCTGAGCTGCGCGGCGAGCGCACTGCGTGGCACGAGCTTGAGTGCGCGGACGGCCTCGCGTGGTACAATGCGGACAGGAGGACCACTCGGCCAGTCAGCCTGCGCCGGCCCAAGATGGCCTTGACGACCGTCGCTGGGGTCACCATCGCGCAGCTGGGCAACGCGCTCGTCACCATGTCGCCCACCACGCGCAGGACAACGGTCTGTGCGTCCAGCGGCAGCAGCTGTGTGGCACTGAAGAGCTCGGCCTGCAAGGTTGTGACGGCGGCGGGCTCAGAGCGTGGGCATCGTCGCAGCTGTGCAACAAGCGTACAACGCCTGAACAGCTCAACGTGACCGTGCTTTGGGCGTACCTCGCGGGTGCGGCTGGCATGCCTGAGGCGCCCCAGGCCTCTGGAGGGCCGAGGGGCGCGCCTCGGGCGGCCAGGTGCACCACCGCGCCGCAGGCCGCGCTCAGGCGGCGGCGCCGGGCGCGCGCAGGCCGAGGGCGGCGCGCGCGCGTGGTGGGCGCGCCCCGACGCCGCGTGGGGCGCCGGCGAGCGCCTGCTGGCGTGCGGCGCCGCGGCGGTCGCCGACCTGCGCGCGGCGGTGCATGCGGAGCTGGGCTACACCACGTCCGCCGGCGCGCCCGCTTGGCCCGCGCCGGGCGCCGCGTGGCCTGGCAGGCGAGCGGCGCAGCACAGCACCTGACGCTAATCTCCAGGATCACACCATTGCAGTGCCCTTGCATGTTTGCTTAATTAATAACCGGGTCATTGAACGCCAGAGGAGGTGCCGCATGGAAGCTCGCAGGGCCAGCACCAGCTCGAGCGCCGCTCTTCCCTCGCTTGTGCCCGCAGCGCCATCACGTGCGTCCGCTGCGCACCAAGCCCGGGCCGCGCCGAAGCGCAGGCGTGGCGCACAACAAGATCCTGGCCAAGCTGGCGAGCGGCCTGCACAAGCCGGCGCAGCAGACGGTGGTGCCGCTGGCGGCCGTGCGCGCTCTGCTGGATCCGCTGCCCATCGACCGCCTGCGCCAGCTGGGCGGCAAGTTCGGCGAGCAGCTGATGGCCGGCCTGGGCATCGCCACTGTGGGTGAGCGGGGACGCGGCGCGCGCGTCCCGCCCTCATCCCGCGTCCGCGCACGCCGCGGCTCCACCGCGCGGCTCGATGGCAGCTGCGAAGGCTGCGCCTTGCGCGCGCACGCGCGCTGCGGCGCGCGCCGCGGCCCCGACCGCCCAGTCGTGTCCCTAACCCTACCGTACCCTAATTTGGCTGCTGCCGCCAGGCGAGCTGGCGGGCGTGCCGCGCGCGCGGCTGGAGGCGGCGGTCGGCGAGGCGGACGCGCAGTGGCTGGGCCAGCTGGCGGCCAGCGTGGACCTGGAGGAGGTGAAGGAGGGTCGCCTGCAGCAGAGCCTATCCTGCGGCAAGACATTCCGCGGGCCCACGCAGCTGCGCGCGCTGCCCGCGGTGCACCGCTGGCTGCTGGAGCTGGGCAAGTGCGGGCCGCGGCCCTGCGCGCCGGCGCGCGCGGCCGGTGTTCATTTCCGCCTCCCTGGCCGGCGCGCCAGCCGCCCGGGCGTTGCTGAACCTGGCGCTCTATTGCTGCGGCGCAGACGCCTGCCGCTGGGAGCCGTCCTTGTCGGGTACTGGCACCCGCACACATGCGCACGCTACCTCCCTGCATCAAGCGCACAGGCAGGGCAGGGTGCGTACGGCACAGGCATGCGCTCGCGCCGCAGGCGGCCGCGCCGCACCCACCGGCGCGGCGCCTTGTGAGCCGCGCCCGGGCGCGCAGGGAGCTGGAGGAGCGTGTTGCGACCGATCGGGCTGCCAACGCGCGCACGCCCACGCTGCTCACGCTCATGTTCAACCCGGCCGGCGGCGCGGCGGCCGTGTCGCGCTCTTGCGCGCTGCGGCGGCCGACCGCCTCGTGCATCGCCGAAGACGCACTCGGCCTGGTGCGCCGACGCGAGCGCTTTGTGTCTGCTCCTTGTTCTGTGCTGTGCAAGCTGGCGTTTTGAGAGTCTCGCATGGCCCAGAGTACCCCAACTGGAACGCAAATGCACGTCCGGTCGCGCATGTATTGTCTTGAGTTTGTCTTGGGTCATCGCCGGTTGCCGCGGGCAGGGTGCTGCAGCAGGCCCGTTCTCGGGCCCCAGAAGCTGACAGTGCGGACGCCTCTGGCGGCCGCGCCCAGGTGAGGCGCTGGGCAGCGGAGCGGTCCGGCTGGGCCATCGTGGGCATGTCGCTGGGCTGCAGCAAGTTCGGCGCCGCGCCCACCGGCGGCTCCACCATCACGCGCTTCCTGCAGCCGCGCGCGGGCGGCCCCGCCAGCCCCGCCGCGCGCGGCCAGGTGCCCGGCGCGAGCCCACCCAGCGCGGGGGCCAGCGCTGCGGCGGCCGCCGCCCGGGCCGTGCGAGGGGTATGCGCAGCAGACGCCCGCGACAGCGCGCGCCAGGCGCCCGGCGAGGCGCTCTGGGCCGGGCCGCCCGGCGGCCCAGCGGGCGACGGCAGTGGGCCCGCCGCCGAGCCTGCTGGGCGGGACGCGGACGACGGCGCGTCCGTTGCGACGGACCCCGCGAGCGCAGCGCGGCGCCCGCTCGGCGATGACGCGGCGGTCCCAGCTGCCGCCTGTGCTGAGCGGGAGGTGTATGGCGCTGCCAGCGCGGGCGCCGAGCGTGATTCGCCAGGCGGGTCAGGCCCTGCCCCGCTGGCTGCTGCCGGTCCACTACGGGAGAGCGACCCGTCGTCGAGAGACGATGGGCCCGCTCTGCCGCCCGATCGCGCGCGCGCTGCCGCGCGCGATCCAGGCAGCTGGCCGACGCCGGCGGACCCGCTCTGCTGCGCTCACCCTGGCAGCGTGCGCGCGCGAGCAGCAGCAACAGAGGGCCTCGGCGTGCCCGACGGCGCCCGCTGCGGGCAGCAACCCTGCGCAGCGCCTCCGGGGGCTGCTGCGACGCCGGACGCTGGAGCGGCACAGGGTCGGGCGCCTGTCGCAGGCAACGCGCCGGCGCCGAGCAGCGGCGGAGAGCGGGCTGAGCATGGGAGGCCGGCCAGTGAAGCAACGCGCGCCGAGCAGCGTAGCCCGCAAAGCGGGTCCATGCCGCGGGGCGGGCTGCCCTACAACGAGCAGGCGCGCAGGGCCCTCCCTGTCAGGGCAGGAGTCAGAGCATGAGTCAGGGCATGAGCAAACCTGAGTGGCATCTGCTTGTGTGGCCTGAGGACGTTTCGTAAGCTGCCACGGCCGTCTGTGGTTGCTGGGAAATTATGTGCGCGCAGGGCTGCAGCAGCCTGTGAGACCTGTGGTCGTGCACACAGCTGCCCCGCGCACGCTGGCACCATCAAGCACACCTGCGCGCGGCCGCCCTGCTGCACCACGGTCCACCCGGGGCCCACCTCTCACTTGCAGCCCTGACCAGGCCAGCAACGAGCGCATGCTGCCGACCCTGGCTCAGCCTGGCAGGCCGCCGCGGGCGCCCCACCGGGGCGCCCGCGTGCGCAACCCGAACCCTGGTGCCCGCCTGCCAGCCGCGCAGGACCTGGACCCGGAGGCCCTGGCCGCGCTGCCGCCCGACATCCGCCGCGAGCTGCGCCTGGCCTTCATGGCGCGGCGGGCGGCGCCGCGCGCGGGCGCGCCGCCCGCCAAGCGCGCGCGCGCCGCCGCGCCGGGCACCATGGAGCGCTTCCTCACGCGGCGCAAGGGCTAGCGCGCGGGGGGCGCCGGCTGCGGCAGCGCAAGCCCGGTGATGTGTGCGCCGCGTCTGCCCAGCGGGGCAAGCGGCTGCGTGTGTGGCGCTGCATGGGCCAGCGCGTGGCGGGGCTGTGATGTCAGCATAGGATAGGTAAGTTCCTACCTTGCGGCATTTCCTGTGGATAATCTCTCGCGTGCTTGAGCGAGTGCAACGCATGTTTCCCATGTGCATGGTTGCATACGTTTGCATGCTGTGGCTCTGTCTGCTAGTGCTTGCCCAGCTTGTGGCTCGTCCTGCTCGTGTAGTGGACAATTCTGCAGCCAGAAGATACATTCAACAAAGCACTGCGTGCAGCCATAGTTCGTGGGGCAGTAGTGCTTTGTCCGTCACTGGGGTCCATCCTTGTCCCTGGTGCAACTGGTCAGGCCACAGAATGTAGCGCCCTCTACTATTACCAGTGAATTCCACGACTTATTCCTTCCCGACAAACAAAAACATTGCAGCAGTGCCTGCAGGGCTGCCAAGATGCAGCCGCGCCCCAGCGCCATGCCTGCCGGCAGCCCGACCGCGCCAGCTGGCGAGCGGCATGACCACACGGGCAAGGCGCCATGCAGACTTGTGTAGGGTCTGTCGGGTGCGCAGGGGTCCAGCGCATGTGGCCGCCACAGCTGCTGCAAATACATGAATTCGGATGTGCCTGCGGCGCGGCAAGGCAGGTAGTGGCTGCAAAGCCCGCAAAATCCTCACCGGCAACCTGTCGCCCTTGCGCGCCTGGGCGGGCAGGGCGCTATCGGGCGCTTGCTGCCTGCTGGGCGGGCCGGCAATCCGTGTGGGGCGGGCCGCCCGTGCCAGCATGACCGCTGGGCGTGGCAGGCAGCTGTGCTGCTTTGCTATCACAAACCACCCCACAGCTGCCGGAAGGCACCCCGCGTACTCGTTGGCCTTGTTTGTCCCGCCTATTCAGCGCCCTGTGCCCGCGCCCGCCACGCCCCGAGCAGCGCAGGACACGCCCCTCCGCCAGGCGCGCGACGTATGGCAGCGTCAGACAGAATATGGTGACACACGCTGCCATGGACACTCTGGCGCGGGCAGCACAGTGCCCGCGAGTTTAAGTAGGCGACCGCTCGGCAGGCCCCCGTGCCATGCAGTGCCGCGGCTGCACATGTCGGCCCGCCGCGGGGCCGCCCAGCCATGCGTTTGGCGCGAGCAGGCGCACGGCCGACCCTTAGCGCCCCCGAGCTGCAACTTGCCCGGCGCGCCCCCTGCCGCCGCCCCACCTTGCGCCGCGCTCGCCAAGCTACCTCCGATCCAACCGCCGCCGCCCGCCGCTCGCGGCCGCCTTGACAGCCCCCGCTGGCGCCGGCGCCGGCGCGGAGCCCGACCCGCCTGCGCCTGCCGGCCCGGGCGCCGCGGCGGCCGCGGGGCTCTGCGCGGGGCCCCGCGCGGGGCCCTGCGCGGGGCCCTGCGCGGCCCGCAGCGCGCTGAGCGTCTCGGGCGCGAGCGCGGAACTGGCCAGGCCGACCCAGGCGGCCTTGCTGACGGGCTCGTAGGTGTACACGCTGTAGAAGGCGCGCAGGAAGATGTCGCCGAGCACGAGCTTGCCGCTGGGCCCGCCGCCGACGAGGCCGGACATGCAGTATGCGGTGTCGCCGTCGCCCACCTGGCGCCGCGCCGCACGTGCATGTCGGCCGTCTGCAGCTGCCATGCTGTGAGCACACCAGTGCGCCGCATGGCTGCAATCCAGCCGTGCTTCCCTTGCAGCGCTCGATACGTGACGGTTGGAGCACGCGTGCGAGAGACTGCCCACTGCTAGCCACCATGATGAAGTTGAAAGCCGTGCCTCCATGACATGGTCAAGGGGCTGCGCACCGCCACGATGTACTGCCGCGAGGTGAGCTGGAAGATCTTGTTCCCGAGGACGAAGCCCATTGGCGGCAGCGCGTCGATCTTGGCCTCGTTGCAGCCGGACTCCAGCGTCCAGACGCGCGTCTCGTTCACGAACCGCATGCCCGGGATGCGCTGCGCCGCGCAGCGCCCGTCAGCATCCCCAGAGTGCAGCACCGCCGCCCGCGGCGTGCGCGGCCTGCACGGCGGCAGCAGCATCCGCGTCAGCGCGCGTTGGGGCGCACTGAGTTGACGGCGCGCGCGTCGTCGTCCGTCGCGGTCAGCAGCGATGTCCCCGTGTCCATGATGGCGCCCGTGGCGTTGATGCCCGTGATACCGTTGTCGCCGACCACCAGCCCGTCTAACGCAACCGTCCAGTACTTGTCGGAGATGACCTGCCGATAGGTGCCAGCCGCTCAGCGCTTGCGGTATGTTCAGCATGCGCTGCCTGCTCAACAGAGCGCCAGCCAGCCAACCCCACGAGCCTTGCCCTGCGGATGCAGTCTGCTTCATGCTTTTCCAGGAGCGCTGAGCTTTTCCAAGAGCGCTGTGCATGCTTCTGGGGACCCTGTCTGGGAATCCGCAAGAATGTCATGCTTTGTCATACAGGCACACATTTATGCCAGCCGCGACAGGTCCCGCAGGGCCGTCGCGGCATGTGAGCGCTCGTGCGCCTGGGCGCGCGCGGCAGGCAAAGAGCGCGTGCGGCCGGCGCCGCGCGCGCACCGGCAGGTCGGTGATGCCGCCCTCGTAGCGCGCGGGGTCCACGTTGCCGAAGCGGATGGACCCGGCGGGCTCCATGGTGGGGTCGGGGTTCAGCCACACGCCGAAGACGGGGATGTCCAGCATGCGCTGCGCAATCATGTTGAAGAAGACGGGCGCCACGCCCGTCTTGTTCAGCCGCGGCAGCGCCAGGCCCTGCGCGCGGCGCAGCATAACCTCAGCGTCCGGCCGCAGTGCCAGACGGCGCGGCGCCCCCGCTTGACCTCGGCAGCTCTCAGCCGGTGGGACCCGCGCCCTCGTCCGAGCGACGACCAGACCCTGCCACCTGCAGCAGCCGCCGAGGCAAACGTAATGGGGCGTGTACGGGCTGCGTGCAGCCACGCACAGCCCTGCATGTGAGCATACGCTAAGTAGGCCCTGCCACGCTCACAGCAGTGCTGTAGCAAGTTCACAAGCGCTCGTATACAAACTGCGTAGCACATACACGCAGCGTTGCCATAACAGAGCGCACGTGTCCAAGTAGCTGCGGCCCCTGTGTTCAGTGGCCGTGAGCAAGGTCAGACATCCGCTCGTTGCCGCCTGCGGCTCGCCCTCAGAACGCAGCAGTGTGACCCTGCCCACGCTTCCTGTGACCTCGACACGTGCATGCCCACTCTGCATATGGAAGCATGACAGGGGGTCCCCAGTACGTAAGGTCGGCCTGTTGTAGGCTGACAGTAGGCTGCAGACCCATCAGTAACCAGGCCTGCCAGTGCCGAACGGCACGTCACAGTCCCAGCAGGGTAGCAGGCGCAGCCGCCGCGGGGTCCAAACCAAGCACCAGCTCAGCCTCTCACTCACTCAGCAGCCTCAAAACACGCTCCGCCGGCACACAGCAGCTGCTCAGGTAACTGCCTTGCTGGCAGCCTGCACCCGCTTGCGCGCGCCCTGCAAGCCGCCGTGCATGCCGCTACCGAGGCTGCCGCCTGTCAGTCAGCCTGCGGCGGCGGGTGCGCCCTGCAAGGCCCCCCGGCGGTGCGCGGGGGGCGCACGAAGATGCCGTCGCACGACGTGGACGCAAAGTCCGCTGTGGAGTTGGTGGCCATGCCCACGCCCTGGTTGCTCACGTTGGTCAGTGGCAGGCCCAGCTCCAGCGTGTCATACACCACCATGCCGTCCACCACGCCCGAGCCATAGCGGATTGTAAAGTTCCTGTCCGCCGACTGCGCGCGCCGCGCCAGCACCCGCTGAGCGCCGTGCGCAGGCCCCGAGGGCGCGTCCGCACGCGCGCGCGCTACATGAGCGGCAGAGGCGCAGCGGCGACGGGCGGAGCGCGCGGACCCACCTTCAGCGACTTGGACTTGCCCTGGTCGAAGCGCGGGTGTGTCACGCACGAGGGCGTGTTGCAGCTGGTGTCTGGCAGCCATAGGTCCGCTGAACCCGTGTCAAAGCAGACATTGCTCTGCTGTGGGTCCGAGCCGAGGGAGATGACCCCGTAATCTGCCGCCCCAGCAGCCGTCAGCTGGAGTCCTTTCCACGCAGTTGGTGAGGCAGGACCCCAGCCACCACGCCAGCCCCGGACCGGAGGCCTGCCTCCGCAGAACGCCCACGACGCCTGCCCGGCGCTTGGAACCGCGTCACAGGCAGCAAGGTCCCGGCAGCGCGGGCACGCACAGAGGACGTTCCGTTGGGCCCGCTGCACGTTCTTGTCGAGCGTGCTGTTGTGGCGCCAGAGCGCGACGTCGAACGCGGCCCCTAGAGCGGGTGCAACGCAGCAGCAGGCCAGCAGCGTCGCAGCAGCCGCCACAGCCGCTGCTCTCATGTCGTTCGGGGCTGTGGCATGCCAGATCAGCGAGCTGCACAGGCAACCGGCCCCAAGTACGTCGTATGGGCCGCGCTCTTGACGGGCAGGCTGCATCAGGTCGGAAACCTCAAATCATTTCAAATTTTCCTAGGGCATGAAATGCGCATGCATGTGTCATGAATAACTGCGTCCTGATAATCGGTGATCGGCATCCTGCGCTTTACTCATCCGAGAGTCTGCAGCCAACTGTCAGGTTGCGGGCCGAAGCGGCTGCTCCAAGCGAGCGCGATATGTCGTGCAGTGTAGGAGGCCAGCTGCAGAGGCCCGCGGCCGTACACAGCTCACACACCACAGAGGCGGACGAACGCGCTGTGCTATAAGGTGTAGTACAGCTGCCTTGACCCACTCAAGGAAATCATGTGAGCGCAGAGTGTCTTTTACAGCGCGCCCCCAGGCTTGCCATAACGCGGCACTAACAGCACTTAAGCCTAACATCATCTCCCAAGGTTGGGTTCATATGGGCAGATGCAAGCCTGCAAGCCACAGGCGCGCCGGGCGCAGGCGCACAGCCGACAGCGCAAGATTCAGACCAGCTTCAGGCGGACAAAATATCTTGCATCAAGAACATGCATGCATCTGGATGTGATACACATCCGCGCTCGCTGCCCAGCCCGCCCTGATCAACTGAGACGAAACAGTGCCTGAAGACCAGGCGGCAGGCTGAATACGAGACAGCAATGATCAATTCCCATGCGCGTCCTAACGGAATGAAAGTGAGTGTGGGACAAGCTCAACCTGCGTACAGTGCGCAAACAACAATCGGCCGGAGCCAGGCAGCAGCAGGCGGCGCCCGCCTGCGGCCAGGTGCACGGAGGTCTGGCCTTAGCCCGCATGCACCTGGCCCCCACGTCGCGGGGCGCGTCCAGCTGGACAGCACATCCGCCGCACATGACCCGGGGGTGCTGCATGGCACGCCCGCCAAATTCGACAGCGCTCACAATGCTCAGCCTGGCCTATCAAACAGGGCCGACCATGTATGGCCAGCCGCACATGGGACTGCATACACCACCGCTCGCAATGAACGCGCAAGATCACGCACTCCCCGATCTACATAAGTTCCAGCAGGCGTCCAGCACCGCGCGCGCGAGACATCCAACATGCCCGGGACACGCCCCGGGGCTCTAGGGCACACGGGCGTGCTGGCGCCCGGCCGCTCAGCGCCCTGCGCGCGGCGTGGGCCCGCTCCGCGCTGCGAGGCCGCCGCCGGCCTGCGCCGCGGGCGGCGCTGCCGCGGGCGGCGCGCCAGCGCCGCCCACCTCGGACCCCTGCTCGCCAGCGGCGCCTGCGTTGCCCGCCGCACTGCCTGCGTCCAGGCCCCCGCCGTGGGCGGCCATGTAGCTCGAGGCGCCTGTCACGCGCGTCCCGAGCGCCGCCGGTGACTGGCGCCCCGGGTCGGCCGCGGCCGCCGCGGCTGCGCCCGCGGCGCCGGGCAGCTGCGCCACGGCACGGTTGGCGGATGCAGACGCCGCGGTGGGCAGGGTGTCGCCGGCGTCCTCGGTCCAGGCCGCGGCGGCCGCGATGCCGGGGTTGGGGGAGGGCGTGGGCCTGGTAGGCGAGGCCCGCTGGACGGCCACGCCGGCCGGCGGCGCCACCGGCGCGGCCTCGCTGTACCCGTCGCGCGCGAGCGGGTTGGGGCGCCGCGGCGCGCCCGCGTCCGGCCCCGCATTCGACCCAGCGTCCGCGGGCGCGCTGGCCGCGGCGGGCGCCAGGCCAATGAACGCGCCCGGGCGGCCCTTGCCGGGCGCCCGCTGCTCGCGGTAGGTGCTGTAGTACGCGCGCAGGAACGTCTCCCCGAGCACCACCTTGGAGCCGATCGCGCCGCCGCCCACGATGCCCGACATGCAGAAGCGGCCCGCGCCCGCGCCGATCTGCGCCCCGCTGCAGGCCGTGAGGGGCGAGCCGGCCCACATAGCGCCCTGCGCTGTCTCGGCACACGAGGCTGCACATGCGCCAGCCAGTTGCAGGGCCCGCGGGCGATGAGCGAGCGCCGCGGGCGCGCCTGCACGACATACTGCCGCGGGCTGAGCGTGAAAGCGTGGCCGCCCAGCACGAAGGTGACGTTGGGCAGGCCGTCCACGGCGTCGCAGCCGGCGTCCACGCGCCACAGCTTGGCGTCCGGCTGGTACGTCACGCCAGGCAGGCGCTGCGCGCAGGCGCAGACCCCCATGCGTCAGCGCCTGTGCGCTCTGGAGCACGCTCGGCGCCGCAGAGGTGGCATGAGCTGCACGCGCGCATACGTGCGCCGCCCGGCGCTGCGCGTCCCACCGCCGCGGTGTGCCCCGCGGCTGCTGATCTCGCAGCCCAGCGCGGGCGAACAGGCGCGCCTGCGCACCGTGTTGATTGAGCGCGAGTCCGCGTCGGAGCACGTGATGAGCGTGGTGCCAGTGTCAAGGATGGCAGCGCGCGCGCTCAGCTGCACGCGCGCGCTGCCCACGCTCGCGGCCCCCATCGCCAGCATCCAGTACCTGCCCCGGCGCGGTCGCGCGCCTGTCAGTCCTGACGCGGCCTGCACACAGTCCTTCCGACCCAGCCACTGCCGCCCGCGTCCCTGCCGCTGCTTTGCGGCGCCCGTGCATGGCTAGCTTGCCTGGTCTGTGAGGCAGGCGTGTCACCAGGTCCTACTTTCCCTGGTCCTGAGAGGACTCGCATGCAAAGCAGGTGCGCTGGCAGCAGGACGGCTGATGCATGCGCAGGTACCGCCGCTGCAACAGGACAGCAAGAGCGCGGCTGCCACGGGGCCGCAGCCAGGCGCGCACTTGTCGCTCACGACCGGCAGCTCCACGAGCGGGCCGTCCTGCCGGTCGACGCTGGCGCCGCCGAAACGGATCTCGCCGGCGGCCACCTCGGACACGTCCGGGTTGAGCCACAGCGAGAACATGGGCGTGTCCAGCAGGCCCAGGTCCAGCATGCGCCAGAAGCCCGGCCGCCCGCCCGAGGCCTTGGACAGGCTGGGCAGGGCCAGGCCCTGCGAATGCGCGGCCGCGCCTGTCAGCCGAGGTTGCAGAGCGGGCGGCCTGTGGGCACTGTGCAGCCGACGCTGCGCCTGCTGCCGCAGACGCGCATCTGGCAACGTGGAGACGCTGGCGCTGCTGCGCAGCCTGCGCATACATGGGGTGTGAGAGGCAGGGCCGCACGAAGATGCCGTCGCAGGAGGCGGCGTCAAAATCAGGCGACGCCTGGCTCGCCAGGCCGAACGTCTGCGCGGGCAGCTCCAGCGGCGGCTGTGCGAGCGTCAGCGTGTCGTGCGCCAGCTTGCCGCTGACCGTCCCTGTACCGTACTTTATGGTGAACGCCGCGGCGGCGCCCTGCAAGGGACGGAGGAACCGCGGTCAGGCTGGCGTGTCTGGCTGGCGCAGCGACCCCCGCTGCACTCCCCCGCACCCTCGCCCCCACAGGCTGCCCCGCCAGGCGCACCTGCTGGAAGGTGCTGCTGGCGCTGCGCGCAAAGCGCGTATGCGTACGGCACGACGGCGACTTGCAGTCGTCGGACGGCAGCCTGCGCACGTGCACTGCGCTTACAGCCGGCCCTCGGGCACGCCGAAAGCGGCGCAGAGCGCCGGGAGGTGGCACGGGAGCACGCACCACAAGTCCGCGGAACCCGTGTCGCAGCAGAGCAGGAAGCGCTGCGCTGGTGTGCCCATGAAGGCTTCCGCATAGCTGCGCAGGTGTTGGCACAAGTTAGGTCGCTTGACACCTACCGGCATGGCAAGGGGCTGTGCGTCATAGTTTGGAAGATGTAAACGTACTAGAGGACATTGCGAGCCGAGCGGCCCGGGTCTGCGTCCAAGAGGCTGCCGCGGCGGTAGAGCGGCAGCACGGCCTGCCCAGCGCGGCCGGGGACAACGCAGGCGACCAGTACGAGCACGCCGGCCACTGTCCGGCAGCTGCAGCAACTCGGCAGGAACATACCCCTGCCCCGGGCGCCATTCATGGGCTGCAACTTGTCGTAGTGGGACCCCGCGGGCGTCCTGAACACACAGAAGCTAGCATTGGGCCCCTCGACACGCTGTGGCTAGGTGCATGCTGCTCGGAATCGGAGCAGCACAGCGAGCAGGCGGGCGTCGCTACGCGCTGCTGCCGGTCTACAGGAGCAGCGCTTCAGTGCGCTCGGCAGAAATCTAACGAGTTCAAGTTCCAACCCTAACTGCTCGATCTTAGGGTCCAAGATACAAAGGCTTACAATCTGCAAGATAGACAAAGCATGCTCAAACACGCTGCCTGCACGTCATGCGAGCCCGGCGGCCTGCTCATGCAGGCCGTGTGGCACACGCGCGGCCACGAGCGCGCGCACAGTGTCCAGCGCCGCGGCCTGCTGCGGCGGCTGGCCCCACAGCTCCAGGCGGGGCCTGTACTGCCGCATGGCGCGCTCCTCCTCCGCGCTGAGCCGCCCGTTCCCGCCCGGCAGGCCTGTCGCCCCGGGGCGTGCTCTGTGCGCATGCGCGCGGCGCGGACCTGCAGTGCGCGGAGCGGCGCCGGGGAGAGCAGTACCAGGGACCAGGGCGGCCAGCAGCCTCCCCCGGCGCCCACTTCCGCCCACACCACGCTGGTCGCGTGTGTGCCAGGCAGGCTGGAAGGCAGGAGGGCGCTCACCGGCTGGCACACAGTCGCCCTCGACTGCGGCCGCGATGGCTGCGGCGACCGCGTCCGCCGGCGGGCTGGCGTCCACCCAGGCGTAGGCGGGCTCGCCGCGGAACCAGGAGAGCTGGCTGTGGCACAGCCGCCGCGTGGCCGCCTGCATGTCCTGCACCATGGCCACCTGCATGCATGCGCGCGGCCTGCGTGACCACCGCGCCCGCGCCGCCCTGGCAGGCATGCTCAGCGGGCGCTGCGACTTTCGCACCATTGGCGATTGTCCAGAGCCGTATGCGCGGGCCCTCCCCACGGCAGCGACGGCGGCCAAGCATGGAGAGCACGCATCGTCCCTCTTTGGAGCTACTAGGCGCTTGACGCAAGCCCTGCAAAAGCGCTGAACGCGCTGCGCCGGGCGCGCAGGGGTGCCGCCGTGGCCCGGCACGGAGAGGGCCGGCGCGCCAGGCCGTCGGCGGAGACGGCGTCCGGCCGGGCGTGGCAGCGCTGCAGGAAGTCCAGCGCCTGGCGGTACCCGATCGCGCGCGCCGCGCAGCAGCTGTCCGCCGGCAGGCCCGCGTCCAGCAGGCCCTGCGCCTCCTGCGCGCCGCGCGGCCGGCCCGCTCAGCGCACCGCGCGGGCCGCTCAGCGACGGCCTCATCGGAAGGGCCTGTGTCTGGGGCAGCGAGTGGGCTCAGCGTCGAGCAGACAGCCTGGCTTGCCGGAGCTTGTGCACCCGGGCGCCTCCGACAGCCTGCCCCAGCGAGGTAATAAGTCCATGAAGTGGGGGGGACGTGAAACTAAGCGACCAAATGCTACTGCTGGAAGCACAAACACACGTCGAAAGGCCCGTTTAGGCGCCTCTCAGAGCAGCGCGGGGCGCTTGCGGCCGCCAGGCCTGTAAGGGCGGGCGCCGCGCGCCGCGCCTGTAGCAGGCCGTCGGCGGCAATGCGCTCGCAGCGCGCGTCGATGCGGCGGTACAGCTGCTCGCGCGGGCGCGCCAGGAAGAAGCGGCGCACGTCGTAGTCGGGCGGGCCGGCGCGGTCGTGGTCCAGCTCGGCCAAGGGCCGCCGCGCGGCCAGCAGCACCTCCAGCACGCGCGCCAGCCGGTACCGGTTGTTGGGCTCCCCGCGCAGCCTGCGGCGGCCCACGCCTCCGTGCCCCGGGATGCCGTGGGGCCCCCCGGGCAACGCTCGTGCATGATGGTGCGGCAGGGGCCCATTGCTGCGTGAGCAGCCCCGCATGGACTGGACCCGGGGCCCCGACGTAAGCAGTTTGCGCACCGGCCCACCCGCATCACCCATGCTGCAATAGCGCCCGTCGCTGCACACCCTGTCGCCGCAAGCGCGGGCAGGACCGGGCGAGCGGGACCACCTTGCAGCGGCATCCGGGTCGCCCGCTGCCGCGACGGCCGCCACGCCCGCCTCCCACTGCTCGGCCTCGCTCAGCTCCGCGCCCTTGGCCGCGGCCGCGCACGCCAGGGCCTGCCGGCAATGCACAGCTGCCGCGCGTGACCATACAGTCCCGCACAGGGGCGAGGCACTTCCCGCTGCGGCCTTTGTCCCATCGGCGGTTCAGCTTCCACCAATACACAATGCTGCGGTTGTACGGTTTGCTTGAAGCTGGAGTCATAGGACAGCCCAGCGCACGCCATCAGGCAGAGCAGAAGCTGCAGCGCGCGCTGCTGGGGACGCGGGCGCACCCGCTCGAGCGCCAGCTCGGCAGCCGCGGCCGAGGCGCTCGTGGAGCGCGGCGTGCTGGGCTTGCCGTGCACGTACCAGCGCAGGTAGAAGCCGGTGCCGCCCACCACTATCGGCGTGCGGCCCCTCTGCTCGCCGGCGCCCCAACTTTTCACCCACTGGCCCTCGCCCCAATGACTCACACCAGAACCAGGGAGAGCTTGCAGTGCAGCAGCGCGCCCTCAAGATGTCGTCCGTGATGGGTCGGGCCAGGTCGTAGAAGTCGCCGGCCGAGAAGTTCTCGTGCGGCTCCAGAACATCTATCAGGTGGTGCACCACAGCTCGCCGTGCTTCCACAGAAACCTGTGTGCCAGGACCGCGCCATGCTGTTTATTTACAGTGGCAGTCCCACAGTGGCAGTCCCAACTCAGGTTGGACAATGTTTGACAACAGCGTTGGATGTCCAGTGCAGTGACGCCTGGTCGCACTTGCTGCAGCTCACCTTGTCGGAGCCAACATCGAGGCCCGTGTAGACCTGCACGGAGTCTGCGCTGATAATCTCGCCGTTCAGCCGCTCAGCCAGCGCCAGGGACACATTGGTCTTGCCGACCGCTGTCGGGCCCGTGACAACAACAACCTTTTGCCTGCGGCGCCAGGCTTGCAAACTCTCCTCCTGTGCCAGCCCTGCCACAGCCACAGCTCCGGGCCGTTTGGCGGTGCTGTGCAGATTCGGCTTACCAAGCCTGCAAGCCTGCGCACGCAGAGCCCGGCACACCCAGCGCACGTTCATGCACACATCAATACTACCTTCTCCTCCTTGTCAACGGAGCAAGCAGCAGGCCAGGGCTTGGCCCTCATTACTGATGGCCACGTGCGCACGTGCCGAGACATTTTGACTTTTGAGCGCACCCCTCCCCCTGACCCCACCTCCCGAGAAGAGCTCGTGTGGGTGGATACAGTATGGCACCAGCGACTGGCATAGGCTGGCTGTTTCCGAATCTGCGGGTGAAACCCAAGGGTGCGCGCCAATGCCTGTGCTTTTAAACTGCATCGCTGCAGTACCTGCACTATCGCACGCAGTGCATTGGCGGTCATTGCTGCCATGCACTGGCTCAGCTAAGCGCAGATGGCGCGCAGAGGCCTATGAAGCCGCGTCAAACGGGCTCATTGTGCTCTTTCTGTATGCTGGTGCGACCCCATTATTGTCTGCTGTGCTGAGCATTGGCCCCCCCTCCCCTGGCCCCCTGGACGGTAGAAACACAGCACTGCAGCTGGAGCGCACCCCTCACAGCTTGATGTGGGTGCGCGCAGCCCTCTACCTAGCCACGGGAAGCACTTTCCTGCCACCCGACGGCAGCGCGTGGGCGGTCTGCCTGGTATGGGCGGTCTCTGGCACGTGCGGCTACATTGTCGACAAGGTCCGGCCCTCACTGAGCTGGCAAGGAAGGGTGAGGTCCACGATGTACTGACGCTCTGCCTTGTATGTAACAGCTGAACTTCCCGAGCGCGCTCGGCATGATTCTGAGCGGGATGATGCTCCGCAACGTGGGCACCGGCATCGCCATCCGCGGGCTGCAGGCCGCGTGGTCAACGAAGATCCGTGCCGCTGCACTTGCTATCATCTTCCTGCGCTCAGGCCTGGAGATCGACCTGGAGGTGCGCCGTTCGCCAGGCAGTGCGTTCCCTCTGCACTGCTCTGCGGCCAGCGCACCCGTTCTCACTGCTCCCGGGCGCCGAGCGCAGATCTTAAAAAAAGTCGGCGGCAGCGCGGTCCGCCTGCTGTTCATCCCGGGCCTCGTGGAGGCGTTCTTTGACGGCGGCGTCGCCATCCCCCTCTTCGGCATGCCGCCAGCCTTCGCCTTTGCGCTGGGCTTCATCCTCAAGGTGTGCTGCGCTCGCGTGCCAGGGTCAACTCCTGCTCTCGTTGCAGGTCTGCATGGCCGCCGCGACCGGTGCCTGCCAAGCTGTGCGCTTGTCCGGGGAGCTCACGCGCGGCAAACCCCGCAGGCAGTGGGACCTGCGCTGGTCATCCAAGCGATGTTCGAGGTGCAGCAGCGCCGCCTGGGTGTCGCGAAAGGTCCGCATGCTTGCGCAGGCGCTGGCAGCACCTGGTTGTGCTCTGACGCCGCCTGCGGGCACTTGAGTGAGCAGCACATCAGCAATGCCATGCCTCTGCATGCATCTGCCCCCGGAACAGCAACCTGCTCAGGGCGCCTGCGACAAGGGGCCGCAAGCTGGCGGTGCGCGCATGCGGCGCGACCGAGCGCCGCTGCGCGCGCGCGCAGCCATCCCCGCGACGGTGGTCGCGGCGGCCAGCTTCGACGACGCGATCGCGATTACCGGCTACACGCTGTGCATCAACCTGGCGGTGCGCAGCGCGGGCAACGCGGCCTGGTCGGTCGCGCACGGGCCCGTGTCCATCGTGCTCGGCGTCGCCGCGGGCGCGGCGGCCGCGCTGGTGGCCGCGAGCACGCGGCTGTGGTGCACTGGCGTGCGGCGTACGCTCGCCATGGTCTTCATGGGTGCGGCCCTGCGGGGCCGCTCGCGCCCCGCCTGCCCGAGCTAGCGGGGGCGGAGCCTCCACGCACAGCGCAGGGCCGCGCGCGTCCCTGCCGGCGCGGCCGTGGGTGCCGCTGTGGTGGCCCCGCCATGACAGCGCATGTGGCATGCGCTCGCCGACTCAGACGCGCCAGCCAAGCAAGCGCCCCTGCGCGGAGCGGAGCCGGCCGGCGAGTGGTCGGGTAGATGCGCGAAGCGCGGCGGCGCGCTTGCAGTGGTGCTCGACCGCGCTGCTGGGCAGCTGCGCTGACGGGCGGGGCACGCGGCGCGCGCAGCCCTGGCGATGAAGTTCTTCTTCGACGAGTACAGCTTCACGTCGGCCGGCGCGATCGCCGCGCTCGTGCAGGGCCTGGTCGCCAAGGAGCTGTGGCGCCGCGGGCTGCCGCGCGCCCTGGCCGGTGCGCCCGACAGCCTGCCTGCACGCGCAGGGCCGCCGACGCCCCAGCGCCTGGCGAATGCCACCGCTGCGCATGCAGGCGCAGCGCTCCGCCTCATGATGACGCCTTGACTGCACAGTCCAGTTTGCCCCTGCTTCGCTCGAGCCTGCGCTTAGAGCCGCCAGCAGACACAGAAAAGTACGTCTCGGCATGGTAGGTGCTGCACAGCTGGGGCGCGGCGGCAGCGCGGCGCCCGGGGCTGGCCTGAGCGTCGGCGCGCGCGCGGGGCAGGGGAGAGCGGACCGCAGGTCGCGCGCGTAGTCGAGCGCCACCTGCGCTGGTTATGGCGCTTCGTGACGATGCCCGTGCTGTTCGGCCTGGTCGGCGCGACCGTAAACTTTGCCGTGCTCGACCGCGGCATCATTGCGAGGGCCTGCATCATCGTCATTGCAGGCGCGCGCCGCCCGCCAGCTCAGCCGTGCACCGCACTGCTGTCGACCTGCCGGCACGCCAGTGGGCATGCATGCGTGCAGAGTCGCGTTGCTGCTGATGTCGAGCATGTGCGCTTGGTCTTGTGTCAGCCCGCGTCTGCGCGCCGTGGCGCCGGGCTGCACATCTGCCGCCGGTGCCATGCGGGTCTGAGCAAAGGAGCGAATTGGACGGCAGACCAGAGTAGAGCGCCAGGAGCGGGGCTGCCGCCGGCCGCGCCGAGGCGCGCACGTCCAGGGGCCGCGCATGCTCGCCGGCGGCAGTGAGCGTGCAGAGCTCGCGCGCAGGCCTGGCGGTGCGCATGCCGGTCACGTTTGCGGTGATGTCGGGCGGGTTCACGCTGCGCGAGAAGCTCTTCTTCGCCATCGCCTGGTCGCCCAAGGCGCGCCCGCGCGCGCGCCGCCCTGCCTGAAGCCGCCCTGCCTGCAGCCGCGGCGGCTGCGCCCGGCGCGTCGCGCCCCGGGGCGCTGCGCCCGGCCCGCCGCGCGGCCGCCCACGCGCCGGCCGCGCGCCCTAGACGGCGCCCGCGCCACAGACGACGCTGAGGCCGCGCGCCGCCTGTTCCTCGTCCGCGCCATGGCCGGGCGGCCCGGCCGAGCGGCCGGGCAGCCGAGCGGGCAAGCGCGCCGTCGCGCCGCGCAGGCGACGGTGCAGGCCGCGCTGGCGGCGTCGCCGATGGACGCGGTGCGCGCGGCGTACCCGGGGCCGCCCACGCCCGAGGCCGCCCGCTACGGGCGCTTTGCGGAGGACGCGCTGGTCACCGCCGTCTTCTGCATCGTCATCTGCTCCGCGGTCGGCACGCTGCTCATCCGCTGGTTCGCACCGGCGCTGCTGGACCAGGCGCGCGCGCGCGTGGGCCCGGGGGCTCTTGCCTGCGGCTGCGTCGCGCCGGTGCTGTGGGCCGGGTGTCCGCCCCGCCTGTGAGCTGCCTGGGCGGGCCTGTGAAGCGGCCTGGCTGGCGCAGCGCCGAGCCTGCTGCACATCCTGTCCGCCTGCTGCTGAGCATAGGCGCCCCCCCCCATGGCAAGCTGTTGCCCGCAATTTGCTGGTTGCGCTGCGACGGCCGCCATGTTGCCAGCAATTCTCGGTGGGCGGTCCACTGCCGTCTTTTGTTGCTGTCGGTGCTTCAGCGCGCGGCCGGTGCAGGCCGGAGATGCTGACGACCCGACGGCGGCGTTCGTGCACGGCCCGGACAGCGCGGCCGGCCGGCCGTCGGCGGCCGCCACCGACAACAGTGCGCCCCCCCTCTGCAGGCTGTCTTGTGCTGCTCAACCATGGCAGCGCACATACACAGGTATATTTCTCCCCATTTTTTCCTCTCCCTTTGGTTTGTTGACAGCACTGGCTGTAGTTGCAAGTGTGGACCTTGTTGCCCTCTTGTTTGTTTGCCAGGTTTCCTGCGCTGCCGCCTCTAACAGGCGAGGTGGAGCTGGGGGGCCTGGGCGGCCCGGGCGGCGCGGCGGACCTGCTGCCTGCGCAGCAGCGAACACCGCGCGCGACCGCGGCAGCAGCTGCAGCGGCGGCGGCCAGTGCCGCGGCGCCGGCCGGCGGCGCTGCGGGCGAGCGGCCCGCCGCGGCGGCGCAGGACGAGCTGGTGCGCGGCGCGCAGCTCGGCATCTACGTCGACAGGTGCGCCGCGGGCCCCGGGCTGCAGTTATCTGTGAGGCTGCAGCCGCTCGCCGGCTGGCCTGCTCTGCACGAGCGCGCTGGGGCACCTCAGCTGGGGGCTGGTGCGGAGGCGCCGCGCAGCTGGGCGCATGTGCCTCGCCGAGCGGGGCAGACTGTTTGCTGCCGGCTCAAATTCCGAACGGCCCCCCGCCCTGCGCTGCCGGCGTGCCCCAGAAGTCGGTAAGCAGGGGGTGCACCGTCCGCCCAGCGCATGACCCACGCGGCACCGTTGGCGTGCCGGGCAGCAGCAGGCATGCCCGCCGGGGCGGCCGCCGCGGCTGACACGGAGGCCGCCCGCGCGCAGCGTGGACGAGGCCGCGCAGGAAGTGGAACGACAGGCCAGGGCGGCCGGCGTGGGCGACCTAGGCACTGAGACGCTGCTGCGCAGCGTGCGCGAGCTGCGCCGGGTGCGCTGCCCGCCGGGGCGCGCGCTCTGCGCGCCTGAAGCTTCCCTCTGCCGCCCCCTCCCTGCTGCAGGCGGAGCCTGTGTGGAGGGCGCGCCTGTGCTGACCGGGGTCCGCTGTCGCCGTGCTGTGGGCCAAACACGCAGCCCTGTAGGGTGGTGCAGAGCCGGCTGCATGCTTGCAGGCTCTGTTGCAGTAAGAAAAGCGTGCGGTTGGTGAGGGGGTAATGTGACCCTTGGCCTGGCTGCTTGGAGGCTCAACGTGTGCTGTGCATGCATTCAGCGCCGCGTGCGCACTCCCGCACCGCTTGAAGCGGGCCTGTGCCCGCTCGCCAGCACGCCTGCTCTGAGCAGGACCGCAGCCAGCCGGGGCTGCCGGTGCAGAAGCTGGAGGACGCCGCGGCGGCCGACGGCCCCGCAGAGGTGGAGAGCGTGGACGACTTTGTGCGCGCAACCGCGCTGCCGCTGCGGCACCGGCGCACCGCGCGGCCGGGCGGCGGCGGCGACGGCGGCGGCGGCGAGGCGGCGGCGAGCCCGCGCCGGCGCTCGCAGCTGTAACGACGAGCGCTTTGGGGCTTCTATATGGTTTATTGCGGCGCCGTTGCGGCTTTCCCCCGGGCGTATGCGGCTCAGGCCGCTTCTCAGCAGAGAAGGTTGTTGAACTGCTGTGTCAGGCCACTGTCTGGCAGCTGTCAGAGACGGGCGCAAGTGCCTGCGCTTGAGCGCGCCTGCTCACAGCGCCACCAGCGTGCGTGCTGGGCGCTAGCGCCCACAGAGCGGTCTCGCAGCTTGAAGTATGGTCTTACAGCTTGAAGTATGGAAGAGCGCGGTTTGCTTGGTGGACTTTCAGCATGTCATCTTTGCAGACGGGCTGTGCTCTGGCCTCTCTTGCCTGCTGCCCACTTTTTGGTTTGCTCTTTGCGAACAGGCTTGCAGATCACTTGTTGCAAATCGTGGACGAACGTGCCGGGCTGTCACTGGTGTGTTAGCAGACTGGCCACTTGCACTGGAGGCCGGGTAGCACTTGGAGCCCAGGCGCGGTGGCACGGCTGACAAGGCCCTACCAGGGCTAAGTGAAGTATCACCCGGCCGAATGCATATAGATGATGCCCCGTAGCCCCGCATTGGGCAGCGTTCAAAAACTATTTGCACAACCACAGCTCCTGCACAGACCTGGACACAGGCGCAGTGCGGGCGTGCGCTGCGCGGGAGACGGAGCCTGTGCACACCCGGCGGAGGGCATCCCGAGGCAGCTGGCACACACGCGGCGCGCGCGGGCCAGGCCGTCACTTGAGCAGGTGAGCAAGGCCGACAGGGCAGACTCGCCAGGCGGTCAGGCGGCGCGCCGCGCTGGCGGCTGCGCCCCAGGCGTTGTGTGGTTCAACCGTCATGCGCGGCACTCTGCTGTACCGCCGCCTGATCGCGCGCGCCGCCCGCCGCACCGCCGAAACGTGCATACGCGCGTCGTGCGCGCCTGAGTGGCGCCTGGGCTGGCCTCCTGTGCTGTGGGCTGTGCGTGCCGCTGCTGAAGCCCTCGTCATTAAGCCCTGGCGCACCGCGGGCTTCGGCGCACTTCTCGCCGCCGCTCAAGGGCAGTTGGCGTGGCTGCACTTGCTGTTGCGTGGAGCGGCATGCAGGCTTGAGGGGGAAGCCTGCTGCAGCTTCCCTCGTCATGCAGCACTGGCAGTAAATATAACAAGATGGCACCTGGCGCGCAGGGCTCGCACCGTCTTCCTGTGCGCGCTGAGCAGCTGCCGTCGGAAGAGTCTGGGCGGTTGCGCTGCTGACGGAGGTGCGAGGGCCGGCGGATGCCAAACCCCGTTTCCAACGGATGCATGAGCAGGAGGCTGCTCTCCGTCACGGCGGCCACCTGCGGCGCAGAGCAGTTTGCTGAAACGTCTGCTACTCCGCTGCCTGCCCTGCAATCCTTGTTTTGCTGCCCATCAAGAGCGCGGCCAGCCTTAGCTAGGCCCGACGGATGCCACGCGCTTGGCCTGCCCACGCCCGGGTTGCTTTGCAGGTGCCTGGTACGCGCTTCGTCGGGACCTGAGGCGAGGGCCTGCGCGGCGCCGGCCATGGCTATGCAGATACTGGGCAAGCGGGTGGGCGCCCCCTTGGAGCGCTGCGTGGCACCTGCGCCGCCTCCTCCTTGGGAGGCCCCACGGAGCCTGCTGCGACGCGCGCTCACCTTGTGGCACGCGCTGCCGGCGCGGCCCGCTGTACTCAGCACAAGCAGACGGGGCCCAGCAGTCCAGCGCTCATGCGGCGGACGCTGCGGCGGCAGAGCGCCGAGCCGCTGGACATGGAGCTGGCGACCACGTTCCCAGACCCCAACTACCCGAACTGGGCGATGCCTGCGATCGTGGATGCGCCGCCGCCCGCCAAGTGGGCGCGGTCCGAGCCGGCGGAGGCGCCTCTGCTGGTGCCGCAGGTGCGGCCCTGCCGCAGGGCGGACCGCCGCTCGGCGAGCGTGTTGTCCTCGTGCTCTGCTGCCCCTGTGCCGCCCGTCAGCCGTGCAGGCCTGCCGTGGTGAGTGCGCAGCAGGGGCTGCTCTATTGCAGGGAGTTGCGCAAGGCGGGTCCCGCACAAAGTGCTGGCAGGAGCTCCGCTTGGTCCCTGGTGTCCGTGCATGCCCGCTGGCTGCACTGCTCATGGAGTCCCCTCCGCGCGCTGGTGCCGCGCCTCTGCGCGAGCGTGCTCGCCCCGCCTGCTGTTCACAAGCAACGCTCCGCTCTACGCCTGCGCCCGGCCCCATTCCACTTGCGCAGGACCCGGCGCCCCACCCGCTGCCGCACGCCGCCACACCACGGCGCCCTCCTGCCCGTCCAGGTCGAGAGGCTCGAGAAGCCGCGTGGCAACAGCGGGCGGCCGGGCCGCAGCGGACGCGGGTCTTCGGGCAGGGAGACCGACATTGCGCGCGGCGGGCGCCCGGTCACCTGGATCGGCGGCGGCGGCATGAACCCGCAGTGCGTCCCCGGCCCCTTGGCAGCCTGGCGCAGCGGGCCGCCCAGGACGCATGCCGCATGGCTTTGCTGGCCGACCGGCTGGCTCGCATCATGGCTGCCATGCGCCGCTGCAATAGTAAACAATGGCAGACCTTGCTTGGAGAAGAAAGTGAGGGCAGACACATCGGCCGCAGGGACCTGATCGGCCTGAACGTGCCGCGGCTGCGCGCGCTGTTCCTGGAGGTCTTCGGCCACCACACGGCGTCCAACAACGGCGCGTGGCTGCGCCGCAAGCTGGCCGAGCCGCCGGACTCGCTGCTGGGCCGCGGCCGCTCGGCCACGATCCGCAAGCGCGACGCCGGGGCTGCCATCTGGAACAGCGACCCGACAAGGCCGCCGGCGCGCGCCCTCGGCCCCCGCCCCGCTCCCTGTCAGCGAGCCCCGGGCCGCTTGGCTGGCGCGTGCACGCACGGCGCCTGCGCTGACATCGCTGCAGCAGCAGGCCATGGGCTGACCCGGAGACCTGCTGTCAGACCAATGGCAGTCCCGCTCAGCTGTTCAGGAGGCCAGCGAGCCCTGACCCAAGGACGGCTGTGTGGCAGGGTGCGAGCAAGAAGCGGGCGGCGCCGGGGACGACTTTTATCACCGTCGGCTGCGGCTGGGAGCCAGCCGCGCCCTCGGCGGGCTCGCAGCCGTCGTCGCCGCGCGGCACGCCGTCGCGGCACCCCAACCAGCCGGCGCGCGCCCCGCTCGGCGCCCGGCTTGCCCTGCTCGCCCAGCTGCCGTCCGCGCGCATGCATGCTGGGCTGTGCATGCTGAGACGCCTTTGTCCCATGATGGCCATGCCGGCCTGTACGCGCGGGCACCTGCAATCCGCACCCCGCACGAGCAGTCGTCCAAGCGGCGTGCCAGGCAGCCGAAGCGGGCCCGCCGCGCGCAGGTCAACGCCGGCCACGCGCGCGCGACCAAGCTGACGTACAGCCGGTCCAAGCCGGCGCTGGGCTTCCCGCGCCCGGGCTCGGCGGCGGCGGCCGCGCTGAGCGCGCTGGAGACGGCGGGCAGCGGCATGGAGCGCCGGCTGCTGTGCCGCGAGGACCTCAAGTGCGCCGGGCAGCTGCGCGAGCAGCCGGTGGAGCTCTTTTGGCCGCAGGACGACACCTGGTGGCCCGCGCGCATCACCGACGTGCGCCCTCCATCCCTGGGGCGGTGCCGTCATGTCGGGGAGCCTGCCCGCCGCGCAGGAGGAGTGGCAGCACATGGCCTCCGTTGCACCCTGCAGGCAGCCCGCATCCTGCTGTCACCCGCCTCGCATGAGTCGTAGCGTCGCATGCAGCAGGCAGCACATGCGGCAGGGAGCCAGCCGCCCTGGGCATAGCACAGAGCATCGCTTGAGGCCGGGCTGCCGCAAAATTAAGCTTTTGATACTGATTTTTTTGCCTTTACGATTCATTTTTGATCAGCCGTGCCGGGGCGGCGCAGATCAACGACCACGTGTGCCGCGTGGCGTACGAGACGGGCGAGACAGAGGAGCTGCAGGTCGACGAGCTCATCCGCGACGGCATCATGAGCCTGGGCTGGCGCCGAGCTCGCGCGCCCAGCGCCGCCGCCGGCGACCACGCCTTCTTGTCCCGCGCGGGTGTGGCTCTTCCAAGCATGCGAGCGTGTGCATGCACTGTGCACGCGTGCTACGCCGGCAGGGCAGCACCCGGCAGGTCGCACCCGCTGCAGCCCGTCGCACCAGCGGCGCTGCCAGGACTGCTGAGTGGCTGCACCACAGCACCCCAGCTGCCGTTGGGCGGGGACACCGCCCGTCTCGCAATGCAGCCAGCGTGCTGCTGACAGCGGCCTGCCCCCGCGCGGCAGGCCGCTCAGGCCACTCCGAGCACGCCTACGCGCCGGCCTGCGCGTCGGTGGACGGGCGCGCCGCGGCGGAGGCCGCGCTGGCCGCCGGCGGCGACCTGATCCAGGTGCGGGCCGCGCGTCCGCCGGGCCCGGCGCCCTGGTCACCCGCCTGTGTGCGCCGGGCGCGCCAGCCCGCATGCGACTCCCTGCGCTCCCGCCCGTACGACTAAGCAGCCTCGTTGTGCTTCCGTCCAAGGCTTGACACCTGTGCCAGACACCTTTGCATGATCCCAGGCTCATGCACCTCGGCATGCACACCAGCTTAGAGCGCGTCCGCATGCCGAGCCATGTCGGGGCGCCCCGCCAGGGCGGCAAGGTGATGGGCGAGCTGGCCGCGCACGCGGCGGCGGCGCCCGGCGCCGGCACCGCCACGCCCAGCCTGCTCACGCCGGAGCTGCGCGGGATGCTGGACGCGGCGCCGGCCGCCGCGGATGCGGCCGCCGCCGGCGTCCTCGCCTCGCCCTGCATGTTTGTGGTGCGCGGCCGGCCCTGCCCGCGCGCCTCGGCTGCCCGGCTGGACTGCCGCGCGCGTGCACCGCCCCGCGGTCTGGCCCCATCCATGCTGCGGTCCTGCGCGCGTGCCAACAGGGCCCCATGCGCTGCGCAGCGCAGCTCGTGCAGCCGCGGGCTGGCCCGGGGGCACGTGCGAGCGCGGCCCGCGCTTGCAGCCCCGCCTTCGGCCGCGCTGCGCTGGCCGCTCATGCGTCTTTCTCAGACGTGGTGTTGCTGCGCCGCAGGTGGCGCCACAGCGGCTGCCGCTGCCGGCGGGCATGCCAGCCGCGTCGCCGGCGCACGCGTCATCGGGCAGCGGCGCGTCCGCGCTGGACCACCTCCGCGTGGCGCGCGCGCCCACGGCCTCGCCGCTGGACGCGGCCACGCAGGCGCGCCCCTACTGCGTCACCCACCCAGCCGTGCACTTGGCTGCGTTTGCGTGCGCCACTGCACGCGCGCCCCGCGCGGTCGACCAGGCTGTCATGGCCAACCCGCTGCACAGCCCTGCCCGCTACACGCTGATTAACAGAGCGACAGAGCAGCGCGCCCCGCTGCCGGCGCGGCAGCATCGCCGACCGCAGCCGCATCCGCGGCGCGCAGGACTGGGCGGACGCGCTGCTCAACCACGCGTCGGGCAAGGAGGCGCCGCGCGCTGAGCGCGCCGAGAACCCCGGCCATGGGCACGGTCCGGAAGGCGCGCTCGCGCGGTCGCCGCGCCCCGGCACGCTGCGCATGCTGCGCAACGCGCCGCAGCCGACCGCGCACGCCGCCGCCGCGTTCAGCTTCGTGCCGTACGCCACGGGTGCGCCCGGCGGCCCCGCTCATCTGCGCGCACCGGCCCGGCATGCGTCTCTTCTTGCAGGCGCTCGGTGACGACATGGCTGAGGACGGCCAGGCGTGCCTGACTCGCGTGCGCGCCGCTCTCAGCCTGGTGGCTCGCGGCGCGCGCAGGCGACCCGTCCGCGGTCAAGCTGGAGCGCGGCGGCGCGGCGCCGTCGCCGCGGGTGCCGGGCGCGGACTTCCGCGTGGGCGCATGCCACGCTGGCGGCGCGTTCGGCCTTTACACGGATGCCGCAGGCGCGCCCTGCAAGCCGGGCCCTGGGGCAGAGCAGACGGCCGCGCTCGGGCTCCCGACCTTGCTACAATGTTTTACAACTCAGGCTGAGACATGCGGACACAGCAAATGCTGGGGAGCATTCCGCTGCCCATACAGCATGTTTGGAAACCGATCCTGAGCAGGTGCATGCGCAGAGCGCTCCTCGCGCCCTGCATGCAACAATTGCTGGCGCGCCTGCTGGTCGCCGCTGACAAGGGTGGCCACGCCTGCTGCGAGCAGTGTATCAGTGCGTGCACCTACGTACCTGATGCATGCTGCAAGCAGCGCCGGAAAAGCACATGCAGAGGCATGCCGTCCTGGCCTTGACCCTTTTAGTACCGTGCGCAGGCGCCCATGCCGGCGCGTACGACGTCCAGGACGTCCAGGAGGCGCTGGCCGCCAACGGCTTTGCCGGGACGCTGGACCCGGGGCCGCTGTTCAATGAACCGGCCGCCGCGCTGCTGAACAGCGCATACTACCACCATTACTAGTTGGCGGCCGGGGCGCTCCTGCACTTGGCATCTCTGTTGATACGACCGTGGCTGGGGACGGATCGTCGACTCGTGCGGCACGGCCGTATCTGCACGGGCGCCGTTTGCCGCTCAGCAACCTTGAATGCCGCCATCTGTCGCACTGCGTCCTGGGCCTCAGGCCCATACACTGGCTGGGGCTGCGCCCCAACCGTTCCTGTGACTCGAAACTCATCAAATGGGATCCACCGCTGGCAACCTGTGGGCGGTGGCTTGGGTTCACCTTTTTTTTATTTGGCACAGAGGGGGCACAACCTGGGGGGGCGGGCGGGTCGGGTGCGCCCCTGATATACACGCATGGCATGCTCCGGATTGCTGAGCAGGCCGATTTTGGGAGCACCTGTGGCCATGCTCCCTGACAACCAATGGCCAGACAGGCCGTGCGTCTGCAGCCCGGCCGGGCGCTATTACTGCTCGGCCGGCGCCGGCAAGGTGCCGCCCCCCTGAAAGGAGCCCACCCGCGCTAATCGCTAGGGCCGGCATTGAGTGACAGGGAGGGGCGTGGCCTGCGCATTCATTTGCTGGTGGGGCCGGGGGATGCAAAACGAGCGTGGCCTGATATACAGAACGCCGCCCCTTGTCCCTGGGGCGCCGCTTGCGCCCCAGGGGCATACCAAACACACCAAGGGGTGGCCTGGACATGCTGCTGTACCAAGAGAGAAACTCATTCATGGAGCACAGAGAACTTCGCTGCTTTATGCGCCCCTGCAGCTCATTCGCGCGGTCATTGTTGCTGCATGGAGGTTCTTTTAGCATGGGTCTTAGGGCACCGCCAGGTGGGTGGGGGGTTGGGGGAGGGAACACCAAAGCAGCCAGGAGCATGCGCCATTTCCAGAAGTACGTGCTGCCTGGTGAGCTCAACACAACGCGGACATGAGAAACATGCGCGTGCCATGCGTCCCGTAGGGAGCATGTCTGAAGCGGCGAACTGGAGGGACCGGGGCAGCGCGGGGCCGACAGAACAGGCCACAAGCTGCGAGCGTTGCCCAGCGAGGCAGGCTGCCATGCCGTTGCGGCAGCGCCTCCGACACCTCGCTGGGACATACATTTGTGTGCAAATTCTTGAGTTGCGGTTGGAGCCCTTCATGCACCTGTGCGCGGTTTGGCAGCGCCTTGCCTTGCGTGAGTGGTAGAGAGCTGGTGGGGGCGGCCACCTGAGCGTGCAACTAGTAAGTGCGGCCTTTGAGGGCCTTGTCAGCTTGACGCCACATCGGCGCTTGCCTCGCAACCAACTTCAGGACTTCTATGCATCTGCTTGTGCAGCACGCCTGGCCGTCGTCCTGAGCAGGTTCCTACAGGCCCACAGACACTGATCTCCATGCAGACCCTTCATGCAGTCCCTCCACATATTCAGTGGCCGCAGAATAACACCCAGCCCGTGTCACGTGCTGCCTCAGGCAGTCGCAGTACTTGGCTGCGCTGTCCTCAGGGGCCCCAGCCGCTGCGGCACCGCGCCGCGCCTCTTCGGGCCTGGCCTCGGCGCTCAGCAGCTGCTCCCTCCAGCTCGGCCGCGCGCGCGCGGGGTAGCGCCTCGAGAGTGGCGCAGGCCGACGTTTGCATGCCGGCAAGGTCTGATCGCGCCCCTATCCTGGTGCATGCGCGGGGCCCATCCGCGCTCTATGGGCCATGAACACCTAAATGCTCATGCATTTTGACAGCGCAGCTCCAGCCGCAGCTGCATGCTGCCGACCGCGCCGCACGCCACGGCGCCGCCGCCGCTGCCCTCGCGGCCCGGCGCGCTGGAGCATGCTCCGCCGCTGCTGGCGCCAGAGCCAGCGCGCGCCTGTCCAACGCTGCCGTGCCGCGCGCACTCGCATGCCACAGAGGGCGCAGCAGCGCCCGCATCGGCATCCGCAGCCGCTGCGTGCCGCTCGGCGCCGGAGTGCGCGTCTGGCTCAGCGGCAGGGTGGCCGGCGGCGACAATTGCAAGGTGCGCGCCCAGGCCGCTGACCTGCAGGAAGCGCTGCAGCACGCGCCGCGCGGCCGCCACGTCGGCCGGGTCCGCCCAGTCCGGCGCGCACGCCCCGCCGTGCGCAGCGCGCGGCTCACTGCCGTAGGCGGCCGGCGCTGCGGGGGCGCCCTGGGGCACGAGGTCGCCCGCGCCGAACTGGCGCGCCGCGCCGGCGGGCGCGCCGCACGCCGGGCGCCGCGGCCGGAAGTTCGCCAGCGAGGTGAGCGTGGTGATCGCCGCGCCGGAGCGCGGCCCGAAGAACTCCTGCTGGCGCGCCTGCCGCGCAGGCGCGCGCCGCAGGCGGGCTCAGGCCCCGCGTCCCACGTGCGCCGGACGGGCAGCCTGGCACGGGGAGCGGCCGGGGCGGGCGGCGCGCGCCCACGGCAGTGGCACGCAGAGCGCCGGCAGCCCAGCGCCCGCACCCGCTACTAAAAGGGCAGCATGGCAGGACAGGCCTGGCGCCCGCGCGGCCTCCTGACGGCACAGCTGCGCCCAGGGAGGGCGGCGGCGGCGGCCGCCGGGGGCGCCCGGGGGGAGCGCGCGTGCGGGGCACGCACCACCCAGTCCTGGTCCAGGCGGTGCTGCAGGTCCGGGCCCGCCAGGTCCTCCAGCGTGTCCAGATCCTCCAGGTCCTCCGCGTCCTCCACGTCCTCAGCGTCCGGGTCGCCGCCGCCCGGCGCGCTGGCCTCCGTGTCGTCGCCGCTGCTGTCGGCGGCGCCGCCCGCCACTGCCGCCCACGCTGCCGCCAGCACGGCGGCGCGCGGGTCCGTCCCCTCCGGCAGCCAGGGCTCGCCCGTGCGGGCGCACGCGCCGCCGTTGGCGCGCGCCCCGGCCGCGGGCGCCCCGTTGCTGATGCCTGCATGCGCGCCGCCGGCCGCCGCTGCAGACGCGCCATTGGCGGCCGCAGCGTGCGCCCTGTCGGTGGCGGCTGCGGCTGCCGCGCCGCCCCTCTGGGGGCAAGGCCCGCCGGCGGCGCGGCTGTGCGGCGCGCTGCCGCCGTCGGTGCCGTTGCGTGCGGGCGAGGGGCTGCGCCCGCTCGTGCTGGGCTCGCACTCGGCGCCGCGCGGGGTCGCCGGGGCGGCGCGGCCGGGGCGGCCCGGCCCCTCGCCCTCGCTACCCACGCCGCTGCCGCCGCCGCCGCCCGCGCTGCTGCTGCCCGCGCCGCCGCCGATCGCGCCGCCGCCCGCTGGCTTCTTAGGCCTGGGCTTGGCCTTGGCGCGCGGCTTGGCCTTGCCGCCGGCCGCGGCGCCAGCGGCGCCGCCGCCGCGCTCGTCGCCCGCGCCGATGAAGTTCAGCAGATCGTCCAGCGTGCGCGTGTCCTCCTGGGCGGGCGCCGCGGCCGCGGGCGCCGCCGCGGGCTCCGCGTCCCTGGCGGAGAGCAGCACCTGGCGCGCGCGCCGCTCTGGCTTCAGCGGCGCTCGGGTGCGGTCATGCGCCCAACAGCTCTGGAAGCAAGCCTGTCGTGCACGGGCCGCCGGCGGGCCCCGCGCGCGCGCCGTCGCGGCGCGTGCAGGAGCGCGCGGCGCCGCGCTGCGCGCGCTCCGGGGCGGCGAAGGGGGCTGCCGCCCGTGCAGGCCCAGCACAGCACCCCACCTCGTCAGTTATTGGCTTCGGGAGGCGCTCATTGCGTGGCGCCTCTCGAGCGCACCTCGCGCCGGCGGTCGAGCAGGTGGTTGAGCAGGCGCAGGCGCGTGTCGTTGCCGGGGTTGCGCACGGGCTCCAGCTTTTCCTCCTCGGTCAGGTCGTCGGGCAGCGAGAAGGTCGCGCGGATCTCCTCCGGCGACTTGCCCTGCCGGCGCGCGCGGCCGCGGCGCGGTCAGCCGCACGGGGCGCAGCGCCTTGCGGCCGCCCGCTGCGCCTACGCCGCTGGCCAGACGCAGCGCGCGGCCGCATGTGCTCCCCGCGGCCCGGCCGGCCCACGTTGGGGCAGGGCCTGCAGCCACGACCTCGTGCACCCAGCCGCCCCGCCATGACGACGTCAGGGGGCCGAGTGGCTGCGGGGCAGGCCGCGCATTGGGCATGCCAGGCGCGGTGCGACCCGGGCGCGTTGTGACTCGGGCGCGCGTCGGGCCTAGAGCGCGCCGGGCGCGCTGGGGCGCGGGCGCGCACCTCGATGATGCGCGCGAGCGCCCGGCTGGTCAGCTCCACCAGCAGCCGCAGGTCCAGCGCATCCGCGGCGCCCGTCAGCTCAAACATCCGCCGCGTGTCCACGCGCATGAAGCGCTCGTCGAACAGCTTGCGCTCCTGCGCGGCGGCGGCACGCTGCGCTCTGAGCGGCGGCGGCGCAGGGCTGCGGCGTGTGGCCCTGACCCACGTACTGCCCCTGCGGCGCGGGGCGCCCGCAGGGGCAGGCGTGCTGAGGCAGCGGCTGCCCAAGCGCCCTGCTCCCCGCGAACGCGTGTCCTGCGGGGACGCATGCGCTCACCGCGCACGCGCGGCGGGCGCGTCCCACAGCCCATTCACAGGCACGGCTCAACCCAGACGCACGGCCAGCACGTGACAGGCAGGAGAGACGCGCAGCGGCGGCGGAGGCGCGCCTTGTCCGAGCGGCCCGATGCCTGGTGGAAGCGCACGTACTCCCACACCTGCTTCAGCACGTCTGACGAGACCTGCGGCGCAGCGCCCTGGCTCGAGCGCCGCCTGTCCGCCAGGTGCCGTGTGCTCGGGGGCGCGGCGGGCGGCTGCAGGGCGGGCAAGGGGGACAGCGCGCAGCAGGTCGGCCGCACCGGCTTCTTCGGCCTGACAGGCTTGGCTTTTTCCAGGCCCCGCCGGAAGCGCAGCACCTCCTGCCGGATGTACGGGGACTCGAACGCCACCTGCGCCGCCAGCACACAGGTCAGTCTCTGCAGGCAGGGCCGTACAGGTCAACGCGAGCGGGAGGGCCGCCGCCGAGGCACAGTGCAGCACGAGTGGGCGGCCTGCACGCCGGTTGCCTCCCGCCCGTGTTTGCGGGCTTGCGGAGTGTGGACGCGTCGTTGTTTGTCCCGGCCGGGCATTGCGCAGCTGTGACTCAAAGTTGCCACCTTGGTGCGAAAGGCACTGAGCAAGCATAGCAGGGCCAGCGCGCTGTGAGGGCACGCACCTGGCGCTCGACCTCCTCCACGACCTCCGCGTCATCGTCCCCGCTGAGCGCCACAATGTGCAGCGTGGACACTTCCAGGGCAGCCCTCAGGTTGCGCTCCTGCACCTGCGGCCAGGCCAAGCAGGGCGAGTCAGGCTGGCACGAGCGCAGCACGGGGGGCCTGAGCCGCGTGGCGTGACTTGCTCTGCAGGGCCACCTCCGCTGCGGTGCGTGGCGGCGCAGGCTCGGGCAGGCTGGCAGCCTGGGCTTCCCTGGCAGGCGCTGCGGGGGCCCTCTCCGGCCTTGCAGCGCGGCTGCCCGCCATCAACACGCCGCACCAAGGGCCCGCCGCGCCGGCTCCTGCTGGGACGCTCGGCAAGCGCTTTTGGTGCAGCCTCGGCTTGACAATGTGATGGTGAGATGTCTCGTGTCAAAACTCGACGTTCCTCTCCTTGAGCTGATGTGCAGGGAAGGCTGGAAAGGCGGGGGTCAGGTGGCTTTCTCTCCCATGGCAGAGGTCAGGTGGACCTAGGTGGCTTTTATCACCCATGGCAGGACCAGTACTGAGCTGAGCTGAAAAGCACTTCCATGTAAGCCGTTGCTTGTGACACATCATTGTGCCATCGCAGACAGCAGACATCCAAGTCCTGGCAAGTTCTTGCAACTCCCAGCCTACCCTCAAAGATGTGAATTTACTGCTGCCAGTTTGCCGCTTTGGACGCATGCTTGAACAGCTGCATCAGATCTGGCAGTCAGCACAACAGACGGCCTGCAAGTGCTGGTCATACCCAACAGCATGCACACCACTCGTCATGCATTACGCTGGTCTCACCCTGCATGCGTTTGCCTCACGAGCTCAAAGCAGCTGGCGCTAGACACCAGACCAGCCCTGCAGCAGCAGGATGCCGCACCGCCATCGCATGCAGTCGAGCTCACCAATGTGCAAGAGCTGGTCATGGCAGGGCGGCACGGCCCGGCGCCAGAAGGATACAGCCTGATCATCTAGCAGCGCCGCTCCCGCGCTCATGGCCCTAGCCCATGACGCAGCAGCAACACGCACGCGCGGCCCCGCCGGGACCTAGCCGCGGAAGAACATCATGTGCTTGGTGGGCATGGCCGGCGCGGCGCTGGCCGGCAGGCGCGCGCCCGGGCGGCGCGCGCGGGCGCCCGGGTCGGCGGCCTCGGCCGCGCGGCGGCGTTCGCGCTCGTCGCGCAGCCAGGACTCCACCAGGCCCAGCAGCTTGCCCTCGCGCCGCAGCTCGGCCGCGTCGCACGCCGCCGCAGCCGGGCCGCCTGCGCAGCGCAGGCTGCATGCGCTCGGTTTCTCCACACGGGCGCCGTTCAAGCGCCGACATCAGATAGCACCGTGTGCGCGCCGCGGCTGCAGCATGGCGGTGGACAGGGGCGCATGCTGCGCAGAGCCAAGCTCAGCAGCACAGGAAGGACAAGCGCAGGACAAGCGCTGGATGGCAGAGTCCCCCCCTGAACAGATGACAGCACACACCATTTCCAGGCGTGGTCTTTACCAAGCGCCAGGCGCTCTCATGCACCCACATGAATGTAGCGTCACTTGAGACGCAGACCTGCCTGTGAAGGACCGCGGACGCAAGCCGGCAGGATCGCCTACCGGCAGGGCCGGAAGCTGCGGGCGCGCCTGTCAGCGCGCCGCGCGGCCGGCAGGGGTGGGGCCCGGGCAGGCGGGGGCCGCACCAAAGGTGAGCCGGCCGTCGTCGATGTACGCCAGGTGCGTCAGCCAGGGCCCCAGGCCATCAAAGATGTGCGTCGCGTACAGGATGGTCGCGCCGCGCACCGCGCACTCCTCCTCAAAGAAGGCGAGCAGGTCCAGGCGGCCGACCACGTCCATGTCCACCGTCACCTCGTCCAGCAGCAGCACCTGCGCGACAGGGTATGGTTAGGATCAGAGGTGCTAACCTATCACTAGCCCTCAGCCTACCCTGGTCATACGTGCACGCGCTGCGCCCGCGCGCAGCTCTGCTCTCATTGCGTGGCGCGCTGCCAGGGGACCTCGACGCACCTCTGCGACCGCACCTGCGCCACTGCTCTGGCTGGGCGCCCTGCACGCGGTTGCCGCATCACACAAGAGCAAGGGAGCATGCGTGGCCACATCGCTGGCACACGACGTACTGCAGGGCGATGCGCTGTTGCAGTACGCAGTGCCCGCCAGGTGGCAGGCCTCGCTCGCCTGACGAAAGCGCGTAACACGGCGCGCTTACCTACAACAGCCGGGCGTGGTCAGTGCAGGCGGGGCAGGCCTGCAGGCTGCGCCGCAGGCGACACTGGCGGGCGGGCGGGTGAGCTCCAGCGCGCCTGGTAGGGCTTGAGCAGGCCCATGCAGATCTGCACGCGCCGGCGCTGGCCATCTGAGACGCGGTTGAGGCGCCAGGCGGGGTCGATGTCCAGCAGCTCCAGCAGCCGCGCGCGCCGCGCCGGGTCCACGCCCTCCACGTTGGCGATGATGTCGCCCGCGCCGATGTCGGCCTGTCGCCCGCAGCAGCGGGCAGGCTGGTTGGACGGGCGCGGCTGCTCGCCGCGCGGCGGCCGCGGACAGGGCCAGCGCAGGGCGGCGGGAACATGTGTCGGGGTCGCAGCCGGCTGCAGCTGAAGGCCACGCAGCGCTTTCGGCGCGCTGTGACGTCCCCGGGGCTCTGGAGCCTGCAGTGCACTGCAAGCCGGGGACAGCTGATACGCAGCCGCAGGCAGATACGTAGGTTTCTGACCCCTTGCGCCCATTGACACCTTTTGAGGACTGCTTGCAGAGCAAGCCTGTCTGTCCCTGGCCACGGGTCCTCCAAAATGCCGCAGGGGTCTGCCAGCAGGGGTCCCAGAGGCCCAGGGCGTGCCTGAATGGGCACATCATAGCCCGCAAAGGCCACGTCGCGCCGCCATTGCGCGCCCAGGTAGGACAGGTCGCCGGACGCCGCCAGCGTGATGTCGTGGAACGCCGGCCTGCCCAGGATGCGCACGGCGTCCCTGTCCACCATGAACTTGCCCGCTAGCACCTGCAGCAGCGTCGTCTTGCCTGCAGGCCCGCCGCAAGGCAGCCCAAGTAAGCTGGTGCACTTGAAAATGTTTGCATACCTTGGAGTGCATGCAAGCTCTAGCCCTCAACACAAGGCAGAAGTCTGGGGATGCACCTGCTCCATTGGCGCCGATGAGCAAGCAGCGGCTCCCCCGCGGCAGGCGGAGGGACATGGTGCTAATCAGCGGCTTATGGCCCGGGTAGGCATATGTGAGTGTGTTGACCACCACGGCGTCGTCGTCCTGGTCGCGGGTGTCTGTCAGGGGGCCAATAGCAGCAATTGATACGCCCCCATTGGGCTGCGGCGCGTCTTGCTCTGCCTGTGCGCCCATTGTCGCAAGCACAGCTGCCCCGTGCACGTCCTGCCAATGCCGTGTCGAAGGGGGCGAGCTTTGTGTTACAGACGGCCTCCTGGCTGTGGCAAAGGTGCTTGACGCATCCACGGTCTTTCAGCATTCCTCTTCATGTCATCACGCGTGTATGTTGGACCCTACCCTGAAAACGAAATGCAGATCATATATGCTTGATGAAGGCCAATGGCACATGGGCCCGGCTGCCAGGACCAGCCCTGGTCCTGTATGTGAGCAAGCAGCCTGCACACGTGTCTATACTCTTGGACGGATGTGATGCAGAGAGCAGTTGGTAGCTCGCTGCAAGCTTCAATGTCAACGGGCTGTGAACACAGCTGTGCTTCAAGCACAGTGCTTGTGAAGAGGCTGGGGAGCCTGGCCCAGTGGCCGCCTGTGCGTGCTGCAAGTGCCCTTGAAATAATGTCACATTGCATGTTGCAACACAGCTTGCTGCAAAAGGGTGGTGACAGGCAGCGGCCAGGACTTTATGGTCAAAAGTCAGTGTGCCAGAGCGTCGCTGAGCTGCTTGCAGCACTCTTGTCACAGATAATTGTTCCTATACCAGCATGCGTTTTAAGATTAGCAGGGCAGATACAGACTTGCAGAAGCAGACAGGCGCCGCATGCTCGCATCAAGCGCTGGGCGCAGCAGCAAGAACCTCCTCCTCCTGAAACTGGTACGTCTCCTTGCAGAACTCGCACGTCACCTGCGCGACCATACTGTCTGCAAGGAAATGCAACACCCAGCCCATGCCCTGACCAAGAACGAGCAAGGGAACAAGGCGCCAAACAGTCAAGGCTTGTTTGAGGTGACGCGCCTCGATGCGGCCCTCCGTCTCCAGAATCGTGCGGACCTCGTCCTCGCCCAGCAGCGCGACCGCGCGCTTCATGCGCTCCTGCAGCGCCGCCGCCTCGCACGGCCCATACCTGGCACACAAGCGTCTTGAGAGCCGCTAGCTGTACAAACAGCGTGCAACACGGATCAGACCCCGCAGCTGTCTCCCTGAAAACCCGGGCTGGACGACGTAACAGCATGCATGCAGGAATGACATTTAAGCTTGTCACATGCGCAGTCACTTGCAGGGCACATTCAGCCCCTCCTTGACTACCCCTAGCACTAACCCGCATCAGGATGCATGCACTACTGAGCCAGCAGCCGCTCAACCTGCGTTCAGCGATCTCAGCGCGCGCCTGGGCACGAGCGAGAACCCGGGCGTCATGCCCAAGCCGTCCAGCAGCCGCGCGGCGATGTCCGCCGGCGCCGCGCCGGCGTGCAGCATGTCGGTGACGCTCTGCGCGGCGGCCACGTTGGCCTCCAGGCGCGCCAGCGTGCCCTCCGATGCAAACGGCAGCACCTGCACCATGTAGCCGCCGGCCGCGCGCACGGACGCGTCGCGGCTGATGCTGACGCCGAGCGCCAGCGCGGAGTTCACCTGCACCCGCAGCCGCGCCGGCGTCGCTGCATGCGCGGGGGCTCTGCGGGCGCGATCCTGCGCGTCGTCTGTGCTCGCGACTCGCGTAAACCCCGCAATGCATTGGACGCGAGCCCTGACGCACAGCGACCAGTAGCGCGCGCACAGGGCATGCCCGCTACAAGGCAGACACCCACGGCTAACTTTGCCTCGTGTCAGTCAATACGGGCAGGACGGGCGCTGTGCGCGGCTGCAAGCAACCTGCCTGCTGCCGTGGCCAGTGTGGGGTCCTGCGCCCACCTGCTCTGAGTCCGCCAGGTAGTTCGCCAGGTCGTCTGCGATCTCGCCGCTGCGTATTTCCACCAAGCCTGTGTATGGACGCTCCTGCGCTGGGTGGCTGCGCACCACGGAGAGCACGCCTGCGCAGCCACGGCAGCCTCCTCACGTCCAGGGCCACACTGCCTGCGCAGGCTGGGCCGCTGTTCCGGCACGCCCGGGCAGGCGGCGCCGCGCTGCGCATGCACGCCGTGCGCACCCTGGCCGACTGCCGCGCCGACGTTCAGCTTGCCGTCTGACCGCAGCGGCGGGTCAGCGGTCGGGTTGCCGAGCTTCCCCTTGACCAGGCCGCCCGCATCCGCGATCGTCTGCAGGTTCTGAAGCGGGCCGTTGCCCTGGAAGCTCACCTGTTGCGCCAGCGCGCTCAGCGGACGCGCCCGAGCGAGCTCGCTTCCCACACTTCGCTGGTGGGCAGCCGGCACGCGCACCTGCGTGGCCTCCCCTTCCTCTCTGAAGCACCCCAGCAGGAGCGTGCCCATCAGCGCGCGCCCCAGCGCAGCGCTGGCAGTTGGGGACGTCCTGTGCCGCCTACACGCCTACGACCACCGGGCTTCAGTGGTGAGCGCCTGCACGCCCTGGCCAGGAGCACCGTTGTGTGCTGCCCGTGGCGTAGAGTGACACCATGAGCATAAGTGACGGTATGTTTCAAGCCAGAAAATACAAGGTGGAGTGGGGAAGCGGACAGAGGCGCAGGCATGCATAGCTGAGCCCCAGGGCGCGAGCAATGCTATGCTACTAATTATCAGACCATGCTGATGTCGCCTACCTCTTGGACGAGCTGAGTGCCCTCCACTACCAGCACAGCCACCTCACCGTTCTCGCTCATGGTGCGCAACACGCTGTCCGCGGCCACCGCCTTGCAGCGGTGGCCCCGGGCATGCCTCCTACGCGCGCTGGCGGCATGCGACAGCCGCAGGCCGCCTAGCGATTGCCTAGCGCCACTGGGTGAGATACAAGTGTGCAAACGGACATGCATCTGCTTCCCAAGCACAGACACGCTCAAACCTTCAGATCATCAGCCGCTCTGGCCTTAGCCCTCCTTGGCCAAGCTTGCTATATATATGCCGGGGGCCCCTGTATGGCGTCTGGTCAGCTGTCACTCTTCCCGCGTGGCAAGGATTTAAACCCATCAATGCGGCCCACTGACTGCCTGATCTATGCAACAGCACATACCCCTTTCAAGACACTGGTGCTGATCCGCAATGCACCTCCTGTACTGACTGCGCGCTCGCCGGGCACTTACACGACCTCCTGCACCAGCGCTTAGGCCGTTTGATGCAGGGCCAGTGCTTGCAGCGCGCGCCCCGTAGCCTCTGCTCTTGGCAGGGGCTGAGCAGGCGCGCCGCGCTGCCCAGTCGCGCGCGGCCATCAGCATCGGGTGCCGGCGCCGCCCTGCCGACTGTGCTCATCACCAATGACGACGGCCCAGACTCCCCGTTCATCAAGGCCTGGGTGCCGCACGTCCGCAACACCTTGGGGTGCGCTCAGCTTGCTCCCAGTGCACATGCCTGAGACGCTCGCGTGCGGACGCAAGGCCGCCTGGGCTACCCCCGCGAACGCCCTTGCGCCAGGACAGCTGGAACTGCTTCGTGTGCCTGCCGGCGAGGCCGGAGAGCTTTGTGGCAAAGAGCGTCGGCAAAGGCCCGCTGAGCGTGGAGCGTCTCGGCGAGCGGACCTGGCACGTGCACGGGCCGCCAGCCAGCGCAGTCAACATAGCACTGTACCACCTCGCCCCGAGCTGCGACTTTGTGATAAGCGGCCCCAACGTGGGGCACAACGCGGGGCGGTGCGTGACCCGGACCCGTATGCTCTTCAGGCTCTCCAAGAGCTCCAAGCTCTCCTGTGCAGTTTGAGCTCTGTGCAAGTGTTGACGCTCCAGCTTCTGTGCATGCAGGGCGTCAGTTCTCTCGTCGGGCACCGTCGGCGCAGCGCTGGAAGGCGTGCTGGCAGGTCGCAGGGCGGTGGCAATATCGTTTCCCTTTTTCAAGGGCTTCAATAATTGGACGGACGCTGAGGTCTCCGACGCCGTCCAGGTGATCTGTGCTGTTTCTCCTACGCAACCCTGGCAATGATCACTGTGAGGAGCCGCGACTCACGAGACTGCGCTCTGCGAGCAGGTCGCAGGCGCCGTCACAGAAGACCTGTGGAATGCATGGGGTGCACAGGCTGACATGTACAACGTTAACGTGCCCTTGGGGCCTGGGCCCGAACAGAGCAGCTCTGGCGCGCCGCGGGCAGTGGTGAGGACCGAGGTTGGAAGCGCATCGTATTCTTCTCTCTACAGTGCGCTCGCATGGCCCTCTGCCTGTGTTCCAGCTGCATTTCTGTCAGCTAGGCACTCGCTAGCACAAAGGCAGGGGCATGCTAGGGCGGCGCCTGACACAAGCCTGCGCTCCTTGCTGCAGAACAGAGCAGTGAGGACGCAACAATGTACGAGTGGGGCCCCGCGGGTCTGCGTGTCTTCCACACAGTCTCCCCGGAGGCGGGGTCTGACGTCGAGGCAATCAAACATGGCAATGTCAGCGTGACAGCACTGAAGGCTGGCTTCATGTCTGGTGCATGACAGCATGCATGAGTGTGTAAGGCACAGGACCAGCACGCCCTCGCCTTGACCAGCTCCGTCACAGCATGCAAGTCTTGCAGAGCATGTGCATCCGGCTTGCTCTGCACAGCAGGCAGCCCTGCAGCACGATGAGCATGACAAACAGTGACCATGTCACAACACGCCTCACACCCTGCAGAGCAGGTGCAAGCTTTGCATGGCTTTCAGGGCCCTGTGCTGTCGCATGTTCATGTACATGCATCACATGGATCTTCTGCAGCAGTATGTCAGCATGCGCGAGGCCAGGCAGGTTTGTGTGGCTCTCGGCGACCAATGCTTGCTGCTCTGCCAGGCTCCCAAGGCTCAAAACTTCTGGCGCATGGCAAGCGCTGGATGCGGGGCAGGTGGCATGCAGAGCAAAGGTACACGGAGCACTTTCTGAGAAATGCAGCACCACGGTGTTGACTTCAAGCAGCGGCGCTGCTGCTAGGACCTGCTCCACACTCCCTGTTTCAAGCTGCACAAGGCGCAGCTCGCACACATGCTCGCAACCTGCTGCTATCACGGCGGTCACCAAGTATGTTTTGTCGACAGCACGTTCTTCTACAGGCGCAGCAGCCTGTGGCAATGCAGTGGTGGCCGCGCTATGCAAAACCTGCAACATAATCTTCAGCAACGACATCCAGCTCTTTGACTGGCACAGCACACAAAGGACAGGCTCAGGAGTACCTGTGCTGCAAACAGGTAGGCACAGAGCAAGCTCTTGTAGAACAGCAGCACAGCCATGGCACGGAAGGCTCTTGCTAGGCAGGTCTGAGCTTGCATCAATGATGTGGATGCTGAAGCTGAAGCAGATGGGTCAAGAGGGCTTCATTATTGCTTCATTATAACTTCCTGTGAGTCACCGAACCTCTCCCACGAACCTCTCACTTGCATGTGAAAAGAGTGTTTTCAACAAAGGCCAAGCTTTGTGTTCCCAGCAACCAACATGCTGGCATGGATGGGAGGCTCGTGCAGGAAGCTTACAAGCAAGCGTAGCGCGCGAAACAGGCACCGCAACCACCTGCCAGGTACTGACCCAAGCTTTGCAGCCACTGCACACCGCCGCTGGTAGCAGCTTCAGCAACGTGTTCTCGCATGCAGGCATGCAGGACACCTATGAGAGGCTGTCCAGAGCCGCAGCGGGTGAGGCCGCAACACAGATGGCGAACACAACAGACAGGTCCCCTCCACCTTTGGGAGACAAGCGATGCGTGCAGCTGACAGCTGACGAAGAGGACAGCCAGGAGGCAGAAGAGCCAGGAGTCATGAAAGACCATGGCAGGGCGCTCTCAGCTCAAAACTTGATATCTAGTCCAGCAAGCTCCCCTAGCGACGCAACTCCGCAACAGGGCCAAACAGAGGTGTTGCAAACAACTGACAAGGCCACGGACACGTGGCAGGCATACGTGGCACCCACAGGAGTGCACTCACTCGACCTCGACATGCTGCGCATGCCAGGGCCGCGCAAGTCAGGGGAGGCGGGGTCGCGCAAAAGGGCAAGGCTGGGGGAGGACGGCCACTCTGCTGGGTAGCACTCAGACGCCGCTAGCAGCGTACGGGATAGTGCACTTCACGGTTGTCTTGCCGTCCAGGGTGAGCAGTGGCCCGTACAGGTCCGGCCGCCGGTCGCGGAACAGCCCCCAGCTGCGCATGGCAGGTCATGCCTGTCACCGCTTGGCCCTGCATGCAACCTGAGGCATGCTCGGCATGATGACAGCATGCGCACCTGGCCCTCGTGCCCCTGATGTCGTCCAAATCAAAGGAATAGACTGCCACGCCCTCATGCCTGTCTGGCTTGGGGTCGATCAGGTCCCCCTCCGTCTGCTTGCCAATCTGCATGGCAGACAAGAGCGTCAGCGTGAGTCGGGTGTCAAAACCACCATGCCCGTGCTGCCAGTGTGATGAGCACACCTGTGCCCTGATTTCGCCCGTGGGGCCAGCAATGAACGAGCCGCCGTAGAAGGTGTTCATGAGCTCCTTGCCGACACGGTTGGATGCCACCAGCGGCACCTGTCACGCGCGGTGCACACAGTACATAGAGCTTAACAAAAATGTAGCACGACTGCAGGCCAAGCTGCTGGGGTGCAACACGCACCAGGTTGGCACCAGCGTGTCCGCACATGACGCGCGTCCAGTGCTCGTACGAGTCCAGCTTGGGGTCCTGCGGCTCTGAGCCGATGGCCGTGGGGTAGAAGAGAACCTGCGTTCACTTCTGGAGTCATGTCGCATGCATGGACATTGCAAGCACTAGTGAGGCACACATTCCTGAGGGGTTCAACAACAGCATCACTGAGGAGGCTGGGTCAGGCGTGCCTCCGCGCCCTGCAGCGCCATCGCACGTGCACCCTCTGGGAACCACTGGTCCCAGCAGATAGCGACGCCGATGGTGGCAAACTTCGTGTCGAAAATCTTGAAGCCAGTGTCACCGGGGTTGAAGTAGAACTTCTCTTGGTACCTGGCAGAACGGGCCATCAGAGTTCAGGGGCCAGGGGATTGAAAATCGCAAACAAAACCTCACGAGCTAGCGGTGTCCAGGCGCACCCCGGGCCATCAGGAATATGGCTCTTGCGGTAGCGCCCCACGCAGGAGCCGTCTGCGTCAAACACTGCCATGGAGTTGTAGTGCGCATTGTTCTCGCGCTCAAAGTAGCTGATCGGCAGCACCACGCCCAGCTCGGCTGCCAGCTTGGCGAAGCGCTGCAGCACCGGGTTGCCCTCAAACGGCCGCGCCAGATCAAAGTACTCCTGCTTCTGCTCAGAGCAGAAGTACGGCGTCTCGAACAGCTCCTGCCGACGGCACAAGTAGACTCAATATAGTCCTCGCACGCTGGCGCCCAGGCTGCTGCATGTTTGCATGGTTCCGAGCAAGGTGACGCAGCGTTGTTCACTGCGAGAAGCCTGCAGGAGAGCGCGCAGATGAGCATGCAAGTCGCCCACGGGCAAGATAAACAGTCTGGCGTGCCTGCAGCAGGATGATGTTGGCTCCCTTGGACGCCGCCTCACGGACCGTTTTCTCTGCTTTGGCCTGAGCAATAGCAAGTCTGTCACAAGTCAACTCTCCAAAGCTCAAGCGTATGTAAGCAGTTGCCAAGTCAAAAGCAGTCAGGGACTGTGCAGCCCAATGCTGACTCACAGGAGTAGCTATAAGCAAATGTGGCTACCAGATGGACGCACCAGGTTGCCTTCCTTGTCCCAAGAGCACGCAAACTGCGTGCATGCCAAAGTCACTTTGCGAGTCATTGTCCTGTGCTCCTCTGCTGCGCGGCTCACAAGAGCTGTCTTGCGCTGAGCTACCGCTGGAGGCTGCCTGCGAGTGAACGAGTCAGAGTGCCTAAAGGACCTGGGTGGGAGCTCCCTAGTAGCTGGACCTACACTCAGCACCACTGCGCGATGCACTCACTGGGCACAGAACACTGCTAATCAGGTGCAAAGCATGCCGGG
>JAABUU010000454.1_pt1 | contig 92785 bp, 103 predicted proteins | sample 5559301 | NCBI WGS metagenome assembly JAABUU01 (sample SAMN10711884, study PRJNA513360) | rock metagenome | isolation source: Antarctica rocks | place: Antarctica: Victoria Land, Richard Nunatak white | reverse complement strand
CCACCGGGGGGGGTGCAAGATCCATGGCGGCGATGAGGTAGGGTGGGTGGTAGGTAGTCGGTTGATGAAAGAACGTGTGCGCGTTGTTATGATTATTGAGCTGCTAGACCTAGTTGGGTAACCGCTAAACCTATCTTGGGGGGGGCGTATATGTAGTAAAAAGGGGTGTATGTTTAGTGGTAACCATTAAAAATACCAGAAATTGCCCAATAATGGCAGTGATATCGATTAGATAAAATAGCTGCACCCTTTGCCAGTGGGGGGGAAAAAAGCTGTGTTAAATTGAATATTCAAGAAAATCCGCCAACAACGGAAAAAACCTCCACAAGTCTACGAAACCCAAAGCTCTCCCCCAACCCCCACACCAAGCCTCAGACCCAACCCCTATCCCCTTCAACCACTCGCCTCTTCACCACCCATCCGACTCCCCTACCCTTTCACCCCGAGCCAAATAAACAACCCATCACCCACTAACCCACCCACTCACTCACTCACTCACTCACTCACCCACTCACCCACCCACCCCTATCCCCATACAACTTCCCCACCCCTCCTCACTCCTCTACCACCCTTACCCCTAAGTATCCTCATCCATTTTTAAACGCCATAAAGCTATTACAACCCCTCCAATGACCTCGCGGTTTGTGTTCTGTTCGTAAGAAAAGAGGGTTAGGGGTAATTTGATAAAGGGGGTTATTAGGAGGAGGAAGAGGAGAAGGAGTGTAATGTGGCTGTATAAGGATGAGGACGAGGAAGAGGGAAGGGGGGTAAATCGGATTATTGGGTTGGAGATTTTCGAGCTGAGGGATTAGGAAAAGTGGGGCGCGAAGAGAAGTTCCCTCGGGGGGGAGGGGAGTGGGGTGAGGATATATGTTTTCGATGAACAAAAGGAAGAGGAAGGGGGGAGAGCGGGAGTTTGCAGTGTTCTAGGAAATGCATGGGAGAAGAGAAGAAAGTTTAAAAAAAAAAAGCTGGGGCAGTGACATGAGATAGACTCTCTCCAACTGCAAAGAACACGGCTGGAAGAATTTGTTGAAATTCTGTTGAAATGAATCTCTACATCGAAACTGCAATCTACCGCTTCTCAAACCTTTTGTTAAAAGCCCTGTCCCTTACCTGTCTATATGTCCCACACACCCATCACCTATCAAAGCAGCACTTGGAACTATTCTCGAACCCCCTCGCCCACTCTCCTGTTGCACCCCTTCTACCCCTTACCGCCTCCCTCACACCACACCCCACGCACGCCTCCAAAACAATCTACTTCGCCTCACTCCGCGCCTGCAGATACTTCCACCCCGCAAACGCTACCCCAGCACCCACGAGCAGAACCGCATAGAACATGACGCCCATTCCCGCTCCATCCGTGGTTGAGCTCGTACTTGTAGACGATGTTGGCGGGGCGGTTTTTGGTGCTGGGTCGCCGGCCTAGGTGGAAGATTTTAGCAATGGTTCTGGATGCGCTTTTGGAGTGTGATAGGCGATCGAGGTCGCCGTGAAGGGAGGGCGATGGGAATTAGGACTGAAGTCCGAGGAGCGGAAAGGGGCGGGGGTTAGGGGGTATGGAAGGGGGCAGATGGGAGGATATCGGGGTTATACCATTCTTTTCAAATCCCCAACCAGTAGCCCATCCAAGATCTCGCGTGCTTCGTCGCTGTGGCCGACGTCTTCGAACGCTTCGGTTGCATCTTGGCCGCCGACGTCGAGGAGGACTTCTTCACCACCGCTGTTGATTAGGAAGACAGGGCGTCAGTTATAGGCTATGAGGCAGGGAAGGTTTTAGGGGGAAGGGTATTGGCATGCATGGGGCGCGGAAGCTAGGATCGGAGGGAGGTAGTGAAATATGCGGTGTAGAGATTATGATTCGTAGTATGAAGGGGGCCTTGAACAGAGGGCACACGAAAGGCGCACATACGGATGCTCATCCACGAAACTTGTCGCATTATACACCTTATCGTGAACAACGAGGTAAAGATCCTATAACCCCGACGCCCCAATCAGTACCCAGCTCCATCGCCCTCGGGCGAAGCACACGCGCACCTTCTTCGAGCTATGTGACGAGACGTCCGAGTACGTGAGCTCCTGGGTTTCAGACATCTTGGCTGGGATACGGAGAAGTAGTGGAAGGTAGTTGCGCGTTGGCGGAGGAGTAGCGAAGAGGTGGAGGCCTTGTTCTTGGAGCTGACTGTTCCGGCTGGGCGTCGGAGGTTCCGCTCGGAAGAATTCTGTTCGAGGAAATTTATTCCTGATTGGGAGAAAACGGGGTTTTGAGCCAAAGGGAGGACTAAATTAATATAGCAATAAAGATTACAGACACAACTAGGTGGTTCATGCTCCTGACCCTGTGAGAGGCCAAGGGTATCGACGAGCAACAAATTGACTTCTGAACTACACCTCATCTACATTCTTGGCATTGTAAAATCTACTCAATGATATTACACCCTTTGAAGCTGTAAGACCGATCCAAGTCATTTTTTGAGGTAAACAGCTACATGTCTATGATTTGATTTGACTTGACTTCGGTAATGGGATATCTCTGAATCTTTGAAGCGCCCATCTTGCCATATCTCATAGATACCAACACCCCCCGATTACTCCTCTGATGCACTGCCTTCCATGTACCGGATAGACCAAGCAAAATGCCATACAATCTGGTGGTAGGAGATTAGAATTGATGTAGATAAGCTGCAGAGCACCAGCATATGGCTTTTCGACCATTGGCTATTACTTAGGTGGGTCTCAGGCTTTTGCGCCTTTGACTGACATATTCGTGGTGACGAAGGTATTCGAAATCGCGTCTTGGCCGCTCTTGGCTTACGATAGATGGAACGCCCCCTGACCTTCCTCAATAGCAGTCAACAATCTCTTTCGCAACATGTCTTTTGTTGAGTAATCAGGGAGCTTCACATAATTGGCGCAGGTCATTACGGAAATCAAAAAGTCGTCGGAGGTGTAGGGTGGCTCGCTGGGCTTGCAGACGACAGTAAACATGGGGGTAAGGCTCTTGAAACCTATGTATGCGACATCAGCTATCAAATCCCTTTCAAGTGCACGGATGTAAACTTACCACCAATCGGCAGTTTAGGGCTACCAGTTACGAATTGGAGAAAGTCGCGTCTTTGGGTTGGAGACAGCTCACTCATGGTCTCTAGCAGGTTCCGAACGCTGTCACTGTCCATGTTATAGCCATGATCCGCCTTGATGGAATCGATGAGGGCTTCAAAGCAGTATTAGCAAAACGGTATACTCGAATTATCATAGTAAAAACTTACTCTCAATTGACCAGTCCTCTTCGACACGCCCAAAAAGCATCACCAACTCGCTGGGCGTGAAAGCCCTTAAAGATGGATACGGAAAAACTTGTGAGAAACCTGCTCTGAAAGAATCGACCTGTCTCTGGACTCCACTGCCAAGAGTCATGTCGATGACTTTCTCCACGTAGGAAGAGACGTTGTCGATCGTGACCTGAATGTTGCCACCATGCTTGATCAATTCTATAGCCGGGTAACCTGGAAGCGTGAAATCCAACGATAGATCCTCGATCCGAACACCACGTATCGCTATCTCTTGGATGGCGAGAGATTTTTTGGTAGCAGACAGCTGAGGGTTTTCATCTATTTTGTTCTTCTCGTTGGCAAACTGCTTCACCAACTTCAGAGATTTCGCAAGCTGACCGTCAACAGTCTTGACAGCGCCAAGGACTAGGGGTACCGTGCTTGGGTGGTGGCCAACTCGGAAGAATGTCGGATTAAGAGAGACGTCAATTATCCTCGAGTCTAGCATAGATCTTGCAATAAATTTGCCAAGCATTTTGAAGAGGTGCAATATCTTCTTACCACTCTCGCCCTCTGCTTGTTCCGTGCTCATTGGGGCTGGGAATAAACCAAGCTTCCCAAAGGCATACTCGTCTTTCTCAACCGATTCGCTTTCTCTCCAAAGCTTCACTTTCTTCTTCGAAAACTCCTTGGACACTGTGGAATAGAACTCTAGGGTAGGGCCTAAGCCTGTCCCGACTTCTTCAAAGTACTCGACCTCCAATACGCTAGGTGAGGCGCCGTACATTTCCATTACTTTAACGGCCGATTCAAGGATCCTTGTCCGGGAAATTCGAACCTTTTGGCGCTGCAATCTACCTATAAAGGGCCGGTCATCACGATGCCGGTCGCGTCGATTGTCATCCACAGATTGAGCGTTTTGCCATCTCGTCATGGACCGGGAATACCCAAATGAAGTAGATTGAAGGAACAAATGTCGAGTCTCAAAGGGGAATAAGAACGGATACAGGCGCGGAAGGTCCTCGCTCCAGCTTGGAAGGCAATTGCTAGCCACTATTAGCGGCTCCTCCAGCTGTCGATTGAGCTTCGCAGTAAGCTTAGTGTTGACGAATTGAGCGAGTGGTTCTGCGTTCAACTTGATATTTTCGTTGCTTTCGTCTATGACATCGTCTAAGTTGGCGTTCAATTCATGGAGAATATTGAGCAGGCGTAAGATTGTCGATGTTGCGGGGTGTTCATGGAGAGAGCCCGGCATAACCGAAGAAGCTGAATCTGACGTAGTCCTAGAAGGCGACGTCAAGGAAGATGGTTCAGGAGGCGCTGGTCCCTGCACGCGCTTGAACTTGACAGCATGAGTAGCAGACCATACGTTCCGGGAACTAAGTTGGGATGGGTGTGATTTGTTGTAGTGAACGGCCCTGTATATGGTTGTTCCACTACGTATGGGTTGATCGTCGATGCTGAATTCAATGTGCCAGTCTTGTGGAACCGCTTGAATAGCCGCGGCATAGGACATAGCTCGGCCAGCCGCAGAAGGATCGAGACCAGCAGCTAAGAGCTCTCGAGTACGCGACGAAGGTGTGGCATTTAAAGAAGCAACGGTGGATTGAGATGGAGTAGAAACGCGAGTTCCATCTTCTTTTCGAGCGGTAACCTTTCCAGTCGCAGCAACTTCCATATTTACAGCAGTAGGGTCAGGTAGCGGACCGCCTTCCATCTCATCTTCTAAATCATCAACTATCGCATCCAGAGCGTTGCTGTCATCGATGTCGTCGTCGTCGGTGAGTTGCCTCTCGTCTGCACATTCGAGGGGACTCTGGACTCGGCCAGGAGCGCCCTCTGGCGTATCGGAAGCGGTCTGTGTCGTAGGCTGATGCCTACGGCTTGATCGACGTGGAGCTGTGTTTTTGTCCTTGTCCTTGTCCTTGACCGCAGTACCGTCCGGCACAGCCGAAGTGTTCTTCGCTTTGGCGGCTTTTCTTGTCGCTCGACCCGTGGAGGCGGTGCTCGTAGGCGTTGGCAATGCGGGTGTATCTCCAACAATTGGTCCTACCCGCTCAGCAAATCTATGGTGAGGATTCGGGATCCCAGCCGCCGCGGCGAACGCTGCCAGAGCGTTTGAAACTCCTTCCCGGTGCCTTGCACCACGAGGACGATCAGAGAGACTAATACGTGGGCGAAGGTAGTCATCCAAAGCCTTGAAAGTTGCAATAGCATGTATCGAGATCATGACGTTCCGGTAGGGTCTTGGCATGTCAGAATCATCATCAGCAACGAGCTTTAGACGAAGCTGCTTCGAAAGCATCGAGGCGGCGCTGCTACGGTTGCTGTCCAGAGCGTTGTGATGGACAGTCATAACTTCAAAATGTTCCGCGCGACTTAGAAGGTCTTGAAGCTTATGCACAATCACACTAAAAGGTGTTGGTGTAGCAGTCGTGCCCTGATTCTTTGGTTTGGCCTGAGTCGGTACGGTCATGAAGACCTCTAGGAACGCTGTCCTTGCCTTTGCCCTCAGAATCTCTGTAATTTTGGTTAGCGAATGCTCGAGGGCAATACATGTCAAACTCACCATCTTCGTTACTGAAAACATCAAGCAAGACGCGCACTATTTCCGAATTCAATAACTCTGAACTTGTGATGCTCTCGAGCGCGTCCCCATAGAAGTGCTTTGAAAGACGCATGAAAAGTCTTGAGCCATTACCATTCCCGCCACCTAGATAGCACTTTTCGATATCCTTCGCAAGAGTTTGAAGTTCATTCAAAATTGCGTTCGCTTTGTCGCGCATTTCACCTCCTTTCGCAGTCTCATGCGCTTCTAGAAATCTCTTGGCGCGAACTGTGATGTAATCCTCGAGGGTATTAGCAAGGGGCGCCATCGGGTAATTCTGGTCAGACGATGAAGATTCAGACGGCGACGGAGACATGTCATCGTGAACGTCATGGGCCTGATCGTCTTCATCATCATCCTCATCGTCATCTGGGTCGTCATCATCATCATCATCAGAAGGCTCCTCCCCAGAAGTCTTCTCATTAAGCGACTCGGGGATGCCTTTCTTTTTGCCGGAACCTGCTAATTTGGATGGCTCGGCGTCAGGATCTGATTTAATAGCCTTTGGCTTGTTCTCATTACTCTTCAAAGGCTGATTGGCAAGCTTCATAATCTCTGCCATTACCCCTTCTCGATAGAATTGGTATCTGTATATTGATTCCAGTCGAACCAGCAATAGTTCAGCGGCTTGTAAGGCAAGAGTTACCAATGTCGGATGGTCCTGCTGAGAAAGTATCGATGCAAGGTATGACGCATAGGGGACTGTCTTCAAAGCTTCTTCAAGTATTGACGTATCAAAGTTTGACAGCATCTTTAGCTGAGCCGTCAGGACTTTCTGTCGGACACTGAGGTTGACCGTACTTGAATAAGCGTCCGTAAGAGTAGGGAGGAGCACAATGGCAAAGCGCCTTAGCTCTTCCTTACAACCCTTGAGTAACTCGATTCTCTTAGCGTTGGGTGATGTCTTAGACTTCGAATCAGACATAGAAATCAGGTCATCTCCTGCAAATCCTCCATCATATAACTCGTTCCGCAAGGATAGGCTATCGGTCTGGACTCCCGGGAGCAATTCGCATATGACATTTAGTGTCTCATACACTTGCTCTCTAGGTCGATGGATTAGGGCTTGCATGATAATTACGCTATCGATTTTCGCAGCCACGTCCTCGGAGCCGCTTGGTGGCGATACACCGGTGAGTATCTGGTAAAGGGTGTCGACGATATCCATCTTGAAGAGCTCGGCAGACAGCCTAGGACTTGCACGAGCAGTAATAGAAAGGACTCGGAGAAACTGAGTATGGATGTTTGGCCCAATAAGGTTTGTTGCGCCCGGCAATAGGAGACGGCGTATTGCTTTCAGCAAGTCCGTGCTGACAAGCTCCTCTAGTTTGTCTTGTTGGTACTTGAAGCTTTCTACTATACGTGAAACGCACAATGAGCCTTGCTCTACCACCTTTTGGTCACTCTTCGTAAGCACGTCAAGAAGAATAGGCATCACATCCCGCACAACGGGAAAGGATTCTTGAGGTATGTTCCGGCAACAATTTGCTGCTGTAGTTACAGCTGTTCTCTGAGTACTAGTAGCAAAAAAGTCAAGGTATTGAAGACACGCAGAGAGACCTCCATCACGGACGACAGATGATGGAAACTCGACGGATATCTTCTCCAGTGTCTATGCATATGTCAGCGATTGGAAGGTCTATCTGTGTTCGAACATTACTTACACTCAAGGCTTGCTCGGCAAGGTCGATGAAATCGATTCTGAGGAGCTTCTGGCATAAGACTGGCACTGCGCCTCCGTACACGACGTTGGCTGTGGATGGAGGCATTGCTTCCATGAGATTAGCCACACAACGACATGCCAGCAGCATCATTTCTGGGTTCCCCTCTTCTTCTTCACTAGGTGGCTTCATGAGCTCGACAAGCTCTTTTACGAACGGCTCCGGTGAGAAGTGGCCGGATAGGTTATCCTCGGTCGAGACTAACAGAATTTCCGAGAGCTCTTGCAGCGCAATCAACTGAACAGAAGGGTCTTCCTTCTGCTTCAAGTTCACTAGAATTTCACGTAGCCTTGCAGAAAGCCCGGAAACCATACCACTCAGTGCACGTAGCGTACTCGAGATACCAGCAGATGGTCCACCATGACCAAGAAAGCTGCCTCGAAACGGGTCATCTCCGTCTTCATCGTCCTCGTCGTATGCCCGACCGGTTTCCCCATCGTCATCCTCATCACTAAGATTCTCAGCTAGCTCTCCCTCAGTAGAAGGCAACGAATTGCTTTTTGATGCTCCATCGGCGTTCTTCATAGCGACATCTTCATTCTTCTTTGCAGATACTTTCTTCGATCGCCGGGTAGAGGATGTGGTAGGGAGCGATGATGGTTCTGGTTCTAAAACCATATTAGTGCTGGGTATGAACTATAAGGATGACAAGTTAAGACCTTGGGCGTTCCTCTTGCCACGACTTGACTTTCGCCTCGATGTATCTGCTGCCGGTGTAAGATTATCTTTATTGACCGGCAAACCTGAAGATGACCTGAATGGATGTTAGTATGTTAGTATGCTCAAAGGGAGATGGCTCTTCTTACCCTGGTTTCGCCATAGTAGCTGACTGTTTGCCCGCTCGTTGACGGGGTTTGGGACCGGCTGGCGATGATGGCTCTGGCGCTACCACCTTCTGCCTCTTGGTACGCCTAGTCGAGGATACTTTGGTGGTTTCAGGCGAATCGTCCGGGCTTGGATCACGATGTGCTGCGGATTTGCGTTTCCTTGATTTCGGTGAGGGCTGAACGGCAGTTGGGGTAGGAGCTGCAGTAGCTGCAGCTGTATTATCTGCTGCGAGCCTCGCTGCAGAGCGAGTGATTCTGAAAGACATGAGAATCTAGTTCTGTACTCAACGGCGGCAGAGGTAGAATGCAGAGCAAGAATGTAGTTGGTGTATGCAAAGGTTTAAGGTTGCCGCTGCCCGCCAAGCTCAGAAAAGACACAGACGGGACACGCAACTAGTAAGATGGGTAGTATCTACCTTTGTGTTGAATTTGGTGTTGAACTTGGTGTTGAAGATGTCTTGTCGAGCGAGGATTCGAGCGTACAGGAAGGAGCTGGGGCCATGCGTTTTAAACCGCCATAAGCGGAGCCGAATGAGGGGAGAAGAACTCGTTAATAGTGAATGTGAGATTTGTTTCTAGGCATCAAGGGTATTGTGAAGGTCACAGAAATACCATAGAGATTGATTGATGGAAGGTGAGCTGTCGATTGATGGGTTGCTGGGTGTCGGAGAGTTATTCTAGGGTACAACGGAGTACTGTTCCCTACGAAACCGTGGAGACCCTCTGAGATAGGCTTCGGCTAATCCCGCTTGAGCCTGCTGAGGTATCTATTTCGTACGAGACCACCAAGCAGCAGCCGGTGATTCAGGAGTACGGTGGAGAGGAATCCCGCACTTGGAAAACACACCTATGACTTTTGGAACTTCCCTTTTCATATGAGGAGTCAGAGTCCCAGCTTTCTTTCTTCCCAGAGCATACTGTGACAACTCTAGCCTATACCTGCCAAGCATGCTAAGCTTGCCTAGAAGAAGCAAAGCAGATTATCCGCGAGTCCGGTTGTCTTTCCATCATAAAAACTGAGGACCCCCACCACATCTTCTAACCATTCCGCAAGCTTGCCTCGAGTACGCCCCTCCTCAAGGGCTCGAACTTCACCATCGCGCCACCCTTTCCCTGCGGAAGGTTGTCCACTCTGCGGCCCTTTTTGCGCATCCGGCTGCCCGTATCTGTGGGCCAGGCAGCAACGCCCAAGTCTGGTCCCATCTACGGACCCGAGATACTATATACCTTCTTGACGAGACACATTCGAAATTGGACAATGGACTGCGAAGAATTCAAGCCTAGTTCTACTGGTTCACCCCAGCCTGACAGGCAATTATCTACCTCAGCTGCAACAAACTCGGATGGTTATGCATTCCCAGAGCATAGACTCAGGCGGGTTATGACTGACTCGTCGAAAACCCCTTTATTACTTGTAGCTTGCGGGTCCTTCTCACCAATCACCTATCTACATCTCAGGATGTTTGAGATGGCCGCCGACTATGTCAGATTTAGCACAGACTTCGAGATCGTTGGAGGTTACTTGTCACCTGTGTCTGATGCATACAAAAAAGCGGGTCTCGCCAGTGCTCAACACCGGTAAGCATGCTTATACCTGGGTTTCACGGATCCTCGAATACTCACTAGCCTTGACAGAGTTCAAATGTGTAAAATAGCAGTGGATCAAACCTCGGATTGGTTGATGGTGGATCCTTGGGAAGCCCAGAAAGACTACCAACCAACCGCTGTAGTTCTGGACCATTTTGATCACGAAATCAATACTATCCGCGGTGGTATCGAGACGCAAGATGGCGAGCGCAAACCAGTGCGTGTTGCCCTCCTGGCTGGTGCAGACCTCATCCAGACTATGTCAACTCCTGGTGTGTGGAGTGATAAAGACTTGGATCATATACTTGGACGATATGGAACGTTTATCGTCGAGAGAGCTGGTACAGATATTGATGATGCACTCGCCGCGTTACAGCAATGGAAGGAGAACATCTACGTCATTCAACAACTGATACAAAACGATGTGTCAAGTACGAAGATCAGACTTTTCCTGAAAAGAGATATGAGCGTTGCATACCTTGTTCCAGCTCCTGTAATCGACTATATTAACGAGCACAACCTTTACGCGGATGATGGCTCTTCGAGTATACATGGCAAAGATAAGGACGTCAAGACCACGTCGACTGTCTCTTGAGCTGTCAAGCTCGTATGCTGAAGCCTGCCGTTAACACCTCGCGCCAAGCTCTTGCGATTACCTCTGCTCCATCCCTTTGACTGTTAAGCGGTGGCTAGAATCATCCCATCATAAGTAGCTATAGTTACTATCTGTCGTTTATTTGGGATGTTGCCTGCCTGGGAAACGTGGCTACTCTACCGTGTGTCGCCATACACTTTTGCAGATGACCCCAGATCCCTGGGCTCTTTTGCATCCTCAGACTCTTGCCGCTTCCGGAAAGCTTCACCAAGCTTCTGATGTAACGACTTCGACCTAGTACCTGTACCTAAAGGTTGGCAGGGCAGGCACTGCTGGCGTACTTTTTATTGTCTACCGTCCGGGAGCTATGATCATGATCGCTTACTTCAAAAGTTGTGGGTTTCCATGGCCTCTACATAGATTGCCTGGGCTTGGATTATGATATTGTGTTCGTGCTCGAAACTCTGACTGTACCTCATTCCGCCTGCTGATATAACGGCGCCGGAAAGACTTGGACGATCTAGATTTTAGATATTAAGAAATAGAGGGATCGGTTGTTCCTACGACTATATGAATGGTGATCTAGGACCTAGTTGATTCCGAGACCTCGTTCAGCAGTTGGGGTACTGGTCGCCTTTGGCATGACTGCACTAAGTTGGCTATGAAGACCAGTGGTATTTCTGGTCAAGATTCCTCCGTTCCTTCTAGCAGAGCCTATGGTGGTCTGAAATTAAGATGCGATTTACAACGTCGCTCTTACCACAAGTCGAGGGGACAGCTTGACCTATAAGATATATACCGTTGAAATATGTGACTCGACGTCAGAATCTAACAGTAAGGTAGCGACTTGTAATGGTAGTTGACTGGGTGCTATGGGTAGGCGATGTTCTGTCGCGAAAAGTGAAGGGGTAACATGACGCGTTAGATGATCTCAGCCCTGCCGGCGATAAGTTTTCACAAAAGCCGGCGCCAGCGGCCCGAACCTTCTACACGAGTCAGCCAATCAGCGAATATGACCCACCAAGGTAACGGAAGTTCAATTCCTCCTTCAAGACCTACTGCCAGTCCAGACTACGATCAATTGACAGTGGAGGACAACGTCCCTTCTCAATTTTCTGAGCATATTCCTCCTTTTCACATTCTGATTGAACAGGTTGAGCTCACTCGTTCGGATCCTTACAGCAACGGCATCACAACACCTTCGACAATACCAGAGTTTGGGCTTGCACGCCTATCAGTAGTCTCAAACGCACCGGCAATTTTGCCAGGCTCTTCAACTGTATCGGGAACCTTGGCTGCAACAGGGAGCACTAGTATCACCACGAACGGAGTGTCTCAAGGGACGACAAACGGAATCTATTCCCTGGTCACAGAAAGTCAGAGCGCAACGAACGGGATTGTCTCGCAGACTACAGAACGTCAGGGCGCAACAAACGGCACCAATTCTTCGTCCACTGAGAGCCAAGGCGCAACCAACGGGATTGTTTCACAGACTACAGAACATCAGGGCTTAACAAACGGAATCCATTATTCGCCCATTGAGAGCCAAGGCACAATCAACGGGATCGTCTCGCAGATTACAGAACATCAGGGCTTAGCAAACGGAATCCTTTATTCGCCCATTGAGAGCCAAGGCGCAATCAACGGGATTGTTTCGCAGACTACAGAACATCAGGGCTTAACAAACGGAATCCATTATTCGCCCACGGGGAGCCAAGGTGCAACAAACGGGATCAACACCTCCGACCAAGAAACTGGGGCTGAAGGCATCACTGTCAACACCTCCGACGACGATAGCCAGACCGCTGAGGACGATATATCTTTGTTGGGGATATAGATCTAGCGAAATCCGCTGCTCAATTGTGCTAATCACTAATTCGACAATGGATGGCTTCGCACAGACCAGGGACCCGGATGATCTATTTGATGACGATTTTACGCCTATAGCTGAGCCGGCCCAACAAGACGTAACAATACAAAACGCCCAACCGCAACGCCAACGCAACGAGCGTTCAAGCCGATTGCAAGGTAGAAGTGCAGCACCGAAGACTACACAAGACTCTTCACCTCAAAAAACCAACAATCCCAACGACGATGACCCCACAACCACCACCAGTAATATCACTACCGAATCAGATCAAACCTCCAAACCTGCTACCGCCGTTCGCGGTGACCGCTCAGCCACAGGCGGAAACATCAAACCGAAGCTTACAGAAGACGAACTAAGTGCTCGTCTGGAAGCAGCAAAATTGAACAATGCCAGGAGAGAAGAAGCTCACAGGCTAGCAGAAGCAGACGAGGCAAGTTTTCAGCAGCGAGAGGCATTGGCGAGTCAGAAAAGGAAAGAGGAGGGAGCTGCTAGGAGAGCAATGGACCAGGAGAGAGAAAAGAACCGACTAAGGAAGCTCGGGGCAAGAGGAGGCAGGGAGTGGGATGAGGGGAAGCAGGAAGAGGAGTATAACGCTTCGCGAGGAAGCCAATACCGAAGAGGTGCAAATGGAGGCACGGCATACCGAGGTGGACAAGAGCAAGGTCGATCCTACGGGGTGGACGGTGGATTTTCGGTTCGGGGAAGAGGTGGGGGCCGTGGCGGTTACTACGGGCTTCCAAGTGGAACCGCCGACCAGAAGGAAGGGGCCAACCCACCAAGGGGAGGCCGAGGGAGGGGTCGCGGCGATAGGGGAAGAGGAAGGGGAGGTAGAGGTCGCGGGGCCTCTGCTGTTCCGGCTGTCGATGCGGAAAAGGAGTTCCCATCACTACCCGCCAGCTCGAAACCACCGCCAAAGGACGATATCGACGACAAGAAAGCCGCGCCCATCAAGGGCGCGGATATCATGCAGGCGACGGAAGGGGAGAGCTGGGCGGATGAGGTGGAGACGGCGAAGGAACCTTCGGGCGGGTGGTAGTTGGTTGTCGGTCCACTTGGACCAGTGGAGGATCTTGTCAATAGCATTTTACCATGACAGTCGCTTGTACCATAGGGTATCTACCTAGAAAGGATACCGAGCAGCCAATTGCTGCCTTTTGAAACCCCAGTTCCACATGTCCAAACGCCTCGCTTGTAAATGACCACACATGGAGGAATCTCTCACCACCTCCCCCCATATCCTCCTCTCCCCCTGAACCCTCCTCGAAAGCCCCCACCTCCCCCTCTGAACCCTCCCCTGCCCCCGAATCCCCTGTCTCCGAATTCTTCCCTCCTTGGACTCCCCTCCCTCGCCGGCAGTGCCCTCCCCTTCAACTCCTTCTGCAGCCCTTCCCACGTCCTCCTCATCTGCGCATACCCCAGGTGCATCTTCCCATAAAAGTGATCCGCCAACCTCCTATCATTATCCAGTCTACTCAGATACGCCCCACAAACATCGCAAACTTGCAGCTTCTGATGACCCGAGGGCCCAGAAGTATCCGACAAGCTCTTAAGCTCCCTCTCTTTCTCATCCTTTCCGGCTTTCGCAACGCGAACCTTATGAAACTCCGTCACCGCGAGCCCCACACTCCCGCTCTCCCCAAGCACCGATACCTCCAGCAGTCCCGTGTTTATCGTGCGGCTCGAATCACTAATCTGTTTCAATAGATCATTCGTTTGCCGTATCTCATCCGGTGTCTTCTCCAGTCGCCTCTGCGCCGCGTCGATTCTTCGATTACACTCGTCGATGTATTTCTGCAGGTCGCGCATGTAATCGTACTCGAAGCCCAATTTGGCCTTTTCGGGGGAGGACTCGTATTCGGTTTTTAGGGGCTCGGAGTGGACCTTGGGGCAGGGCCCGAGGTCTTGTTTTGTATTTGTGAAGAGGTCATGAGGGCAGGTGCCGGCGAGAAAGGAGCGGCAGACTTTGGGGTCGGTAAGGGAGAGTTGAGCGTGCCGGGAGGAGGCGCCGGCGCCCATGAGCTGCTCTGAGAGGTGTTAGCTATAGCTTTGGAGGTACACATGCGAATTTGAAGAGAAGTGAAGCTTTCGAACGTACCAAGCAGCTTCCTCTGTTCTGCTGCCATAGCTTACAGAATTGCTGCTCCGGTGACACGTGCACGTCTACTGGGAAGCTTTCGAGGCGATGGTGAGTGTAAAGAAAGAATAATGGTCATGGTCTAAACGGTTAAGAACTTTCGGCATCGCATCTCGTAGGGCTAGCCCTGTCAAACGCTAGCTTCCATCCACTTTCAACGTTTACCATTGACCTTATATGAATACATAAGGGGCTGTGATGTCGGCATGACATCTATTTATCACCTCTTACTACTGTCTCTACTGCTATTCAGTTGTTGTGTTGCCGACCCTGACTATCATGAGCGTCTCCTCCTCCAACCGCTAGCCCCAGCATCATTACTGGCCTCTTTCAATTTCCGAAGCAACGCATCTGTTGAATCTTTTGAGCAACAGCATTTCAAGTATATTCCCCGGTCGCTAGGTCAGATACTGCAGCATGCAAAAACGAGAGAGCTTCATTTGAGGTTTAGCACTGGTCGTTGGGATGCAGAGAGTTGGGGCGCAAGGCCATGGGGAGGGGCAAAGGAGGGAGGGACTGGGGTTGAGCTTTGGGCCTGGGTGGAGGCAGAGACGGGCGCCGAGTATGTGAATCATCGTGGATTGGAGAAACATTCGGCTTACAGTATCCTAGGGCATTTGCGAGATGGACTACTCTCACCAATGCCGTCTCCGGCTTGTTTTGCGCCTCACTCAATTTTATAGACTCCACGCGGACGACCAGACCAGTGGTGACTTTTGAGCCTACTGGAGACCATTCGAACGCTTCCTTGTCGAACCTCCATCTTCTGCATGGGACCTTACCGAGAGAAGTGGTCTGCACGGAGAACTTGACTCCTTTCCTGAAATTGCTCCCATGTAAGGGAAAAGCAGGCATATCTAGTTTACTGGATGGCCACAAGCTCTTTGATGCGTCGTGGCAAAGTATGGCTATCGACGTCCGCCCGGTCTGCCCAAGTGATGGGGGCGAATGCATCATCGAGCTGGAGCAGACCGTGGACATGGTGCTAGATATCCAGCGCTCGAAGAGGCCTCGAGGTGAGCTCTCCTATTTTAAGATTGCTGAAAGTACTGATAGTTTCCAGATAATCCCATACCCCGCCCAGTTCCCAGCGAAGACCTGATATGCGACACCTCCAAACCCTACTCATCCGAAGTCGCCTGCTACCCCCTAGACCTGGCCTCCGGGCAGTCCTGGAGCTTGTCCGAAATCTTTGGGCGTCCCATGAAAGGATCCTGCCTTGCCAACGACTCCGAACCCCCCATCTGCATTAACGTACCCCATACACGCGACGTCTATGCCTCATCCGGTGCCTACGAGATCAAAAACGCAGCTGGCACTTCCCGTTGCTTCACATTTCCCCCGAATGACCCTTTCGAAATCATCCTCCCTCAGCAAACGGACCCTCCCCTTGACCCTCTTGAATCACCCCCATTCTACGCCTCCCGCTCCTTCACCGGCCACGGCCAGGAGCGCGGTGGCGTGCAAACCCTCGTCACCAACCCCTCCACCACCGACTCCATCTCGTTCATCTACTTCGAGTCCCTCCCCTGGTTCATGAAACCCTACCTGCACACCCTTACCGCTCACATTTCCCCCTCAAACCACTCAAGGAAGTCCTCCGATAGTATCAAAGACATCTACTACCGTCCGGCACTCGACCGCGTTAGGGGTACCCAGCTCGAGCTCATCGTTTCCGTCCCACCCGCATCTGTCGTCACCCTGGCCTACGACTTTGATAAAGCTATCCTGCGCTATACCGAATACCCCCCCGACGCGAATCGGGGGTTTGACATCGCTCCCGCCATTATACGTCTTCTCCCAAATTTCTCTTCCGCCTCTTCATCGTCGCCAGCACCTGTATATCTTCGCACGACGAGCTTGCTGCTACCGTTGCCCACACCCGATTTCAGCATGCCGTACAACGTGATCATATTGACCAGTACGGTTATGGCATTGGCATTCGGAAGTATTTTCACAATCTTAGTCAGGAGGTTTGTGGCCGCAGATGAGGTGGAGGGGTGGGACTTGAAGGGGATGAGGGAGAAGTTAATCCAAAGATTCAGGGCGGTGAAGGAGAAGTTGGGCGGAAAGATTCTTCAAGGTGGGATGGAGAAGAAGGTGCAGTGATCTAGAAGTGTCCTCAAATATGTAAGTAGAGAGAATTAGTCAATGAGGCTTAGATTTACAAGCGTCACGGTGGAGTTCCAATGAAAATGCGAAATAGAATTGCTAGTCACACTATGTACAAAGAATCATAAACTTTCGAACATCCACGCCAAACCTCGGGTACCTCGCTTCATAACTTCCAGACGCGTAGAAGCCGAGGAAAGCTCTGCTCCGATACCTTGGCTAACCCCCCCTGACGCCTCTAATTCCATCCACCAAGATAGGCAACAACTACCTCGAGGCCATTCCCGGTTCTGCTCCAACCACAAAGCTCGTAAGAAGCAATGGAGAAACTTGGCTAACATATCCTAGCCAGCGAAGAAGTCCAAAACTCTTTGTGGAGCAAGCTAGAAAGATAACCCCTTTTTTAAATTATCTCAGAATCCGCAAGCACCGAGGACGGATGAATTGCGCACTACTGCTGTCCCCCACTCTGGTGCTTAACCGTCAACAACCCCTTCAGCATTCCAAAATCATTCCGACTCGCCGGTACCGTCTCCAGTAGATCTTTGATAACCAAGAACTCCGGCACCCCTGTGTTCGGCGCCTCTTTCAGTAAGTCTCCCACGCTCGCTGAATTCGCTAATTCGTTCCCGAGGGCTTGCCTCGCAGCATCCATGCCCGAAGGGTTTGGGTATGGTTGGGGTTGTTGATAAGCTGGATGTTGTTGGTGAGGGGGCATCTGGAAGGCGTGCTGGTGGGGCTGGGGGGGAGAATTGCTGTATTGGTGGGGCATGTGTGCGTAGCCGGGGCTGGGTGAGGTATGGGGGAAGGAGTGATCCATAGGGGAGGGAGCGGAGAAGGAGTTGGAGGTGGAGTGGCTGACTGAGGGGCCGATGGGGCTGGCGACGGTGGCAGCGTCGAGGTGGCGTGGAGTGGCGTGCGCAGAAGGGGAATGGTTATTTTGCGCAGAAGGAGAGTTGCTGTTCTTGACTACGAAAGTAAGTAGTAGCATGCGTTCTGGGCTTGGGTCTTCGATGGTGCAGTACTCGAGCAGCTCGACAAAGTCGGGTTTCTTGCTCATGCCTACTTCGAGAGTAGCAAGATAAGTATCTCGCACAGCAGCGACGGGGCTCTTGCCAATGACGCCGTAGCGGTTTCGTTCGGTAAAGTAGCGGAAGAGCTTATCGAATTGGGCAATGGAGTCCGGTTCATCAGCAGGGGTGACGGAGACGACAGAGAGTTCGGTGGTGTGGCTCCACTTGAGGCCACAGAGGTAGTCGCTGGCGCGGTCAATGGCGATACGGCCTTCGATCATCAGAGAACTGGGAATAAGTTGAGACCATGGGTAAGTAGAGCTGAGATTGGCGCCTGCGACGTGTTTGGCGATTCCGTGGAATTCGGCTATGCTGGGCATGGTAATCTTGCCACGCCAGATGGTAGACCCTGGGTCTGCGGTGTAGTCGGTTGGGGAGTATGGCTCTTCTTCGTCAGCCTCTTCGTCTTTTAAAAGGCGGTCAATGTCAGCGTCAGCCTCGCCTGGTCGTGGTTGAGCTTGAGCCGGCGTGGAACCCAATGATGCCTGTTGAGGGGCTCGCTGTCCTTCTGTAATAGCCGGTCCGCCGACGCTGGACCAAACGTCTTGGATATTGAAGGTAGAGGACGATTTTCGATCTCCTCCTGCACTAGGTCTCGGTGGAGCGCTTGTATCCACTACTAAAGGTTGATTGGCAATTGGAGAGCCAGCAGTAGCCGAGTAGGAGGTTTCTTCGACAGCAGCAGGACTTGGTGGGCTCACTGCTGGTGGACTTGCTTGTTTTGAAGCACTCATCTCCATCTCCGATTCCCTCCTCCTCACCGGAGCATGAGTGAAAACCGTATCCGATCCTTGAGCGATATTGGACTCGTTGTCGACCAGCTCTTCTCCCTTATGGGTTCTTCGAATCCTCGGTCCATCTTCTTGGATGATGATGTGCTGTTTCTCGGACTCCTTCATAATTTCTTCCGTCTTCTCTTGCAACTCCTTGCTCGCCATGTCAAACGATGACATCTTGGACAACTCATTCGGTGACAGACCTCCACTAAGAAGACGGTCTCTCAGAGCAGGGTTTGCCTTCACATTGTGTAATATCATCCTGAATTTGTCGCTATACTGGGAGCTTGGCTGCGCAGATTGACCCCAGAAGTTCAGATATACCGCATACTCTACTGCGAGCCCCAACTTCAGACCGAAAGCATCATGGCTTTGGCCTTGGGGAAGCTTGAAGGTGCCATCCTTCTGGGCTTGCTGTGTTTGATCTATGAAAAGTCTGACTAAAGCAGTTGCAACTCTCCTCCGCGCCTCGTTCTGCAGATCTGAGATATTCTCCACTAACTCTGTTTGAAGCACCAATCCCTTTGAATCACGCTTAGATGATGCCTTTGCAGGAGTTGCTGCAGCGCTTGATCTGCGCTGGTCCTGAGGAGGCAATGGAACCTTTATGTCAACTGGGCTTGAGACTTTGCGCACTTTACTTGGTTGCTCCTGCGCCAGAATGTCAGCGGATGACACCTGATATACTAAGAGTGGTCGAATGCATACCTGTGGATCTGGACCCTCCATCGGGTTCATAGCGTCATCAGGCAACTTCCTCTTCTGACCATTCTCTGCCTTGTCCCCAGGCTGTACTCCTTCGCTAGAACTTCTAACAACAGGTCCAGCAGTGGGTTCAGCAGCAGGTTGAGCAGAAGTTTTGCCGGAAGGTGTGCTGTTACTCTTCGCCGCAGGTTTAGTTTCGGGCTTTGGCTCCGGCTTGACCTCGGGCTTGACCTCGGGCTTGACTTCGCTGGCTCTCCCCTTCTTGCCCTTCTTGCCTCCTTTACGCCTACGCGCTTTTCTTTCCTCCTCTTCACGTTCCCTCTGTTTTGCCCGCTCTTCCCATGGTTTCTCTCCGCGAGCGACCTTAGCTAAAAGGTCCTTATGATCCTCAGGCCTGCATTGTTCACAAAAGTATTGATCGGGTAGATCATCTGGGTTTTCCGAAATCTCCATACACTCGTTGTGCTGCCATGCTTCACAATTATCGCATACAATCATGACTCGATCATCATCTTCATCTTCTTCGACATAGCCACAAATGCATCGTATAATAGCATCGACATCCTCATCTAAAGGTGGAGTGGGTTCTGCTGAGGCCTTGGCCTTATTTGCTTTGCCGCCACGCTTGGTCGGTGTAGGCTCGTCGGCTACCTCAAGGTTCTTTGTATGTTGCCCTTTGGTGGCTCTGCCTGATCTCCGTACTTCATCTGCAAGTAAATGTTAGCCAATGGGCTTTGTAAAGGCGGGATCTCAACACGTCCGAAGGTCAAACACCTAGAACGACAACGTGAACGTTAAACGCTTACCTGCCATGTTCGATAATACACTCAATGAACTACTAATGCTTCAGGCTTGAGACGGTTTATGTGCTTCACTCGGACGCGTAGCACATCGGAGTATCGTAGATAAGGTTCTAAGTTTACTCAAGACCTGGGAATACAAGACGACCCCCACTTGTGTCACAGACTCTGCTTAGACTTTTGCTGCAAGATCGCCAAGGATGCGCTCTCAAGAATGTAAGAAAAAACCCCGTCAAGCTTCAATTAAGCACGTCACAGTGGTCAACTTGTATTGATCCACAGAAGCTTCAAGACCGTTAGCTTTATAGCTGCATTCGAGCGGTAGAATTATGCGATCAGCCCTAACAACAGATCGATGGAGTTGAAAGTACGTGGATGGAGTGTTGTTTCGAAGTTCATGTTGAGATCACAAAGTGGAGGTGATGGAAAAGCAACATCGGTATCGGCTAAGGTACCTTAGTCGCTTACCAAGCAACACGTGACCTACCAGGGTATGTTTGTTTACCTACCCTTCCCACTCACCTTTCTATTCACCCACCTACCTACCTATCAAATATGGCTCCACGAACCCCGTCACCTAGATCTCGTCGTCAAGAGGCCGATACAATCCGTAAAGCTCGCTTTTTCCATGCGATCGATACACGACAGAGCAAATCAGTAAAGACAACGACCAAAGAGGAGGAAATATCTCATGCCACAGGCTTTCATTGGCTACTTGAACGACGAGTCCTAAACTCATCACTTCATCAGCCCATAGAAGAATAGGAAAACATCGTATCGATAGACCTTCCAAGCTCACTGAAGAGCTTTTACAACGTCCAGTCGATCCTGTCACAAATCGCGTACGAGATCAAGTTTTAGAAGCTCAATTAGCTCATCATCAGTTACCTTTCAGCCTTCGTACACTCAGAGCTCACTGTGCTAAGCATAAACCAAGAATCCTAATGGGAAGGAGACCTGCAATCAAGCTGATTAGCTCTGCAAACAAGAATGCTCGTGTTCAATACGACAATGACTATAAATCGATTACGATGAAAAGCTTCTGGCAATATGTGACTCTTCCAGACGAAGCACATGTTGATCCGAGTCAGATATATCGCGGCTGTATTCTCAGAGAAGAGAGCACTCAATTACATTCAGATAACCTGCAGGAAATGCCTGATACTCAGGAAGTCAAACTGCACATGGCTGGCTTCGTGTCATGGCACGCCAAAGGTCCCCTGATTTTCTATAACGATGAGAATGATTCTTCGGTTGTGAAGCCAGTCAAACAGGAACCTAAACCTCGTCGAAGCAAATATCAAACGGAAGAAACGTATCAGGAACGAGTACGCGACTGAGAGGCGCGAAAACCTCACGATCCGGAGGTCAAGCCAAAAGGAAACTTCATGACTAACAAGTACTACACGGAAAAGATGTTAGGGGTTTGGAACATAATTAAAACAACGTATTAGGAAGCGGGAATGGCACACGCTGAAGGAGCTAAAAGAGATAATTCTCGAAGAATGGGATCGGATTACTACGGATGAAATGCGGGCTAGAATCAGCGAAATGCCTTGTAGATGCGAACAGCTAGTTGAAATTAGTGGTCAGGGCATTAAAACGGAGTTATGGTGATATTTTGATATATATACATAGCCAAATTGGGTTGGTCGTGACTTCCCGCACCTAGAGTACCTTACCTACCTAGTGGACCTAACGTTTTGACTCCACATTGATATATTGCGCTAGACGACCTCAACGGCAGCCCAACCCCAGCTTCAGAGCATGGAAGGTGCACTATTTACATCAACCCTAGGGAATCCTACGTATACACCACCATAGTCTACGGGTCTCATACTGGCCAGAAACACCACCATGGCAGACGTCCGCTCGATGCTACGCAATGAGCGCGCCTCACGTCGCATCAATCACCCTCATGCTACCTATTCCACCACCGGTACTCTCGTCTGCCTCGTATGCCATATCCAGCTCAAATCAGAGTCATTTTGGAACAAGCACCTCCGCTCGGATCAACATGCGATGCGCCTTCAGAGGATACGTGATGGAACTCTTGGCCGACCACCTGGCGCACCACCACCACCTGAGGAACCTGATGACGATGCAACCAACGGTACGAATTCAATTGCCAACGGTATCACAGCTGCCAGCAGTGCTTCGATTACTACCGGCAATAGTAATGGTAGCAAGAAACGCAAAGCAGATGATGATGGCGACGATCTGAGGAAACGGACCAAAGCCGACGACAATGTACCAGAGAATCTCTCTAGCCAAGGCACTACCAAGCTAAACGGTACAAAGCCAGGGTCGGCTGGGCCAGAAGCGCGGGCTCCAGAGAACTCAGCAACAAAGGCCTCAAGACTGCCCGCCGAACCAACTGAAGCCGATTTCACAATTACTCGTCCCTCACCTCCAGATTCTGCCGCCCAAGTTGACGAAGCCGAATGGGCCGCCTTTGAACGCGACATCGCCACCCCTCCCACCTCCCCTCCCAGCAAACCCTCCGCCCTCACCGCTGCCGCAACCATCACCGCTGCCCCACTTACAGCCGCCGAACTCGCCGCGCAGTCGCGCGAACAAGCTAGCTTACAGAGAAAGGAAAAGCGAGAAGAGGAACTCGAGGGCGAAAAAGAGGATGCGGCACGCAGGTTGGAGGAAGAGTTTGAGGAGATGGCTGAATTGGAGGAGCGCGTGCGGAAGCTGAGGGAGAAGAGGGAGGGGTTGAGGGTACGGAAGGACGACGGGAATGGGGATGGAGGCAAGGCGGAGAGGGAGGAGGCTGAGGAGGCGGACGTGGAGAGTGGTGGGGATGGTGGAAGCGATGAAGAGGATAGCGATGACGATGATGAGGGAGATGGATGGGGCGTTTGGGTAAGGTGATGCAGATGCTCTGATGCGAAGGCTACGATGGTGATGCTACGGTGCGATTTCTCGGTACTGGTTTTCAAGCGGGCGTTTGCATGAGTTATGACAACCCTCCGGAAGTCGCTTCGGGATCGAGCTGCTTTGTGTTTCATAGAAAGGGGTTAGTGGTGCGCTCCGAATTGTACAACAGTTCACAATGTAGGTAAACGTCTTTGATACTTGTCGTTCATGTTTCAATGTGTTATATTTGAAGAAAGATCGTCAATGCTCCTCGACTTTCACAGCCCCTTCCATATACCCCCTCAACCCCTCCTTCCCCACCCTCATTGCCCGCTGAACTTCCTCCTCTCCCTCCCTCAAGATTCCCTTACTAGCCTGCAAATGCCCTCTTTGCCTTTTTTTCTCTTCCTGCACCTGCCTTTGCCGCTCCGACAACGCCTTCTCCCTTCTCTCACGCTGCTGTCTCTCCTCCATTCGTGCCTCTTCTTCTTCGGGTAAGATCTTCGTATTGTCAAGGGCAGGGGCGAGACTTGCGATATAGGTCTCAATCATGGGATCCCGGATAGAGGGGTGGAGGGAGATATAGCGGAGGTCTGTAAGGATGGGAAGAGGAAGGGTTTCGAGTGTTGTGGAGCGGTTGAGGAGGTGGAGGGGTATGGACTTCAGCACGGTAACGAGGTCGGCTTTTAATGTTGTTTCTGGGAGTTTGAGGCCTGGGAGATGAAGTTAGCGTTTGATGTTGAAGACAAGGTTTGCATCTTACGGTTGATGTAATCACGGTACCACTTTTCACGTTCCTTGTCAGAGAGCTTCACGTCACGCATAGCCGGTTCCTTCTTGTACTTCCGCCGAAACTCAGGCCAGTATAGCTTAGGCGTTGCATGAGTCTGTAGGAAAGAGAGGTATGGTATACGAGGGTCTTTCGTTTCTTCCTTTTCTCGTCGCTCTTTGAGCCATAGTATCCTTTCCCGGCTCCACTCACCCCAAACTTCCTTTCTTGATTTCATGTTTGGTAGAACAATATAACGGTCATCTTCAACGATGTGACTGGCTTCGATGACTTTGTCCCACTGGCTGTATGGATTGACATGGTGGTCATTCAGCATATCCTTGAACAGTGCGCTTGAATCCTCTTCCGTAAGCGCAAGGCCTTCTGCACCTTCCTCCAGATCCTCGCCTTCTCCGCCCCCATATTCGCCTGGATCGAGACCGTAGTCCTGACCCATGGCGGCCAATTGGTATGCAATGTCGTCCTCATTGAATTCAACAGGCTGATCGGGATTTTCCTCCCCCGTCTTTTGACGCTTTGAGGGGTTCTCAGCTTCCTCCTCATCCGTGACTTCGACCTCTTCATATTCCTCGCTTTCCTCTTCGGCAACCTCGGACTTAACGTTAGACGCAATGGGTGCTGGAGCTGCAGTAGGAGCTTTGCTCTCAACCGCTACCAGTTCTACGGCGGCTGCAAGTGAACCTTCATCATTGCTATCCAACATCTCCTCCCTCTCCTTCTTGATTTTGGTCTCTCGTTGCACCCTGTCGTATTCAACAACGCCTTTCATCACGTCCAAGGGAAATTTCCAGAAGCTTTCCCCCTCTTCTGGGTTGTGGACAAAGCGCCTTCCAAGCTTTGTGTATACAAGTAGCCATGGTTCACAGCCGGGAATTAGGTGCCTTGACTTTGGCCGATCCGCGGATTGAAGTGGCTGCTGACGACTCTGGCCTCCTCTAAAGGCTCCCCTCTCGCGATAGCCATTACCTAGTGGAAACGGATGGTGATTAAAACCTGCAGAGCCGGGAAATATCTCGTTGGAGTAGCCGGCATTAGTCCCACCACGGAGCTCCCCATATGTTGGTCCTATACTTTGCTGGGATTTGACTGGTAATTGTTGTGTCTCGAGCGGACGAGCGTATGTAGATTCTTCAGTTATAGCATTATAGTAGTATGGGTGTCCTGATGCGTATCAATTAGCACTCGTACTAGGACGGTCAGCAAGGTACTAAGAACTCCGCTGGTCTACTTACCTGTAGGGGCTTTGTGCTCTGTCCACCCAGCCGGAAGTGGAGAAGCTACAGTAGGCCTGTGTGTTGATTTGAGCATCTTGGGTCCACAGAACACTCTCAAAATAATACTAAGAGGTTTACGAGTCCTACACTAATTGCAAAGTTGAAGAGAGTGAAGGGCAGGAGGAGTATAAGAACCGAGGTGCTGATCGGTCTGTACTTTCGCCTAAGCCTTGGACACATTAGGTTTAGGGGTGGATCTATAGTTACGCGTGAGAACGAAGCCTGAAGCTCTAACTATTTCTCCATCTAGTCTGCCACTCGCTGCAAAACCCATTCAGCTCCTGCAAGCTCTACCAGGCCCTCACCCCTCAATCTGACCCTTCGCCTTTAAGCAACATGTCAAGAAGATACGACTCAAGGGTATGTCGATCCAAAACACCTCAACCTCGAGGAGCAGGAGCTAATCTGGAGATTCCAGACTACAATATTTTCTCCCGAAGGTCGTCTATACCAAGTTGAATATGCGCTAGAGGCTATTTCGCACGCTGGTACAGCTATTGGCATACTAGCAAGCGATGGAATAGTTCTAGCTGCAGAGAGAAAAGTGACGAGCAAGCTGCTTGAACAGGACACTTCAGCGGAGAAGCTCTACATCTTGAATGAGTAAGAGCACTCTGCAGCCTATGACAAACTGTCACTTGGACGCGAACTTACATGATCCAGCAACATGATATGTGCTGTAGCAGGCATGACTGCTGATGCGAATATCCTAATCAACTATGCTCGCCAGGCTGCACAAAGATACCTCCTCACCTACAACGAAGATATTCCCTGCGAACAGCTAGTTCGACGGCTATGTGATCTTAAGCAAGGGTACACTCAACACGGTGGCTTACGGCCGTTTGGTGTCTCCTTCATATATGCCGGCTATGATCCTCAGCGCCAGTTCCAGTTATATCAAAGCAATCCAAGTGGAAACTATGGAGGGTGGAAAGCGACAAGCGTAGGGGCGAACAATGCTAGTGCTCAAAGTCTCTTGAAGCAGGATTACAAGGAGGAATGCGATCTGAAGGAGGCCTGTGGTTTAGCAGTCAAGGTCCTCAGCAAGACGATGGATTCAACAAAGCTAAGCAGTGAGAAAAGTATGTGGCCCTATTATATCTAAAGCACCAAGGAAATTGGCTGACACCCTTTCCAAGTCGAATTTGCTACGGTGGGAAAGACGAAGAATGGGACCGTCTATCACCATCTTTGGGGTGCGGACGAAATTACCACGTTATTACAGGAGCATGGACTGGCAAAACAAGAAGACACCGATACTGGATGAATTTGCTTCAACAATGAAGTTGAAAGCATTCTGGCGTTAGGGCGCTCGAGTGATATCGTAGTAGTAGATGTCATTGAGACTGTCGTACCGTGGACGAAAGAGCATTTCAGGAATTGGTGCTCTCATCAGAGAGACTGCAATGGCCAGACCTGACAACCAACAACTCCGATGGCCAGATATCTCCGAAGACAACCAGACAACCCTTCCATTTTTGTCTGCTCTAGTAGCACGTTCATGTTAACTCTGATCAAATCTTGCCTTCATTACAGAGAGCTAGCGGTCCAAGCATTCTAAGCATCCCTACTATGCCTGTACCTTGGTAAGAAAATAAATATAAACGTGACCGTTGTTTGATGGTTGGAATACCCTTAGAGCTGCGTACTCAAATATACCGCCGTCCAGTAAATTCTGCATCACAGTGCTGCCGACCGCCAACGCAACAACTACGTGTCTCCACTCGCTTTCTACTCTTTCTCCCCGAATCCACCTATACCATTTCTCATTCAAATACTTGCTAATGCCCACTCTGATTTTTATCTCCCTCATTGAAAATGTCCATAGTGATGGCAAGATCGACTTCGGCACGGTAGCCCTGGCGGCTATAGTTGTTCCAAATCCCCAAAGCGTCAAGCCATCAGCGAATAGCAGCACATCAGTATCTTCAAAGGTAAGATGGGTTTCATCGGAGATTCTTTAGCTACAAAATAAGAACCAGGTATCCATGCAGCCATAAGTCAAATCCACCGGAAGCTCCAATCATTCCATCGCAACAAAAGCGTACTACATGACCGCACATCCGAAACTTCAGCTTCTCCGTCATCAGCATTACCATATCAAGCCAACACCTGCCATCTCAAATAGCCTGGAGTCTTCTCTGACGCTCGCTTCCCAATTCATATATCTCTTTGTCCAAGACCTTGATCATGTCGTACGACCGGTCAATCGAGGCTCGGAATTTGCTGCCTTCTCGCTGCCAGCGGCTGATCCGATCTACCTCTGCGCTACGGCGCCGTTGTTTCGTATCGATCTTGTCGCAGAGTTTGCATTTCTGACTGACAGGGACGGTTTGCATAATCAGTTTCATACCGCAAGTTTCACCTGTGCGGTACTCCCTGTTGCAATGCTGTCTAAAATGCCCCCATTTCCAGTCGCCGCAAGCAAAACGGTGTTGGTCGAAAAAGCACATTTTTGAGCTGTTCTGATCCAATCTTCCAAACGTCAGCAAGGTCTCCAATAAACGGGGGTTCCGTTCTTACTTAAAAGCTTTGCTTTCTACAAAGTGTTGGCTATCGACGTCCGAGGATATTGTACCACGTGGAAACGGGGTGTATGCTGCAGCCACCCTTAGCGGTTGAGATGGAATGATATCCAATGTTTGGTACGAACTTGGTACAGGTATGAAGAGCCTTTGACACAAGCCGTCAGATCTTTCGAAAGTGTTTGAAAATTAAGGAAGCTGAATGGCTAGATTTCTGGAGTTCGAGATGTTGAGCGCGAGTCGAAACATTGGGGGATCTCAACGCGGTATTTATGTCTCGAGGGCATCCAACGTGATGTGACTTTGTGGTCTTGCTCGCTCACTCCTTCGGCAACAAACGGCTGGGCTATCACTAAACAAAGCAAATCCCCTTTCGGGAGCCTTGAACGTGCTCACCGGCCACGTTACCCACCAATCACTACAACCCAGGCCCACTGATCGACAGTCACAATCTTTTGCAGCTCCCGTGGAACATGTGAGAAGTAGTGAATTGGGCAACCACAGCCAACGGATATCTATCGAGTGCTGATCTCCGGATACAACATGATACGAGGTTTAGCAAGATTTTCTCTACGTCCAGTCATCTGCTTTACAGCTATCAGTTCCCTCATTCCTCTCCGTTCAAGCCGTGTTTCTGCAATACACTATGATTCCTCCTATCCTTGCTATATGCAGGTTGCTCGCTGTGTGTTTGTCACATGAGCTTCAGCTCTTCCGTCCGGTCTCCGGCTTGGTTCCTAGGTGTACCCCTACCGTACCACTGGTGAAAGTTCGCGTTCAGCAGCAGTTTCCGTTAGTTTCTCTTTAGATGCAGGGCCTCAAGACACTCTGAATGTGACAGATTGGTCTCGAACATCTCGTATGAGGACGGGAGGCGATTATTTGCTCGATCATTGGACTTGGTGTTCCACGGAGTTGGACCAGGACTTCCCTTGTCCGTTTCTTCAGCTCCTCAGGGTACCCACATTCTATCAACTGCGGGGCTTCCAAGCTACGTGCTCAACCATCCACTAGAATTTTGAAGCTAGAGATTTAACAACGACTTCATCTTTACACAGCCGTCTCGCTCCTGCCGAAGCTTCCAGGTATTGCACCGTGGTGGATGCCCGGGGGTATCATCCGACTCGTCAATATGCTTAGCTCCTATTTTTCTTTGGCTGTTCCAACCCCACCCACACCGTTGATCATGTCTCTCCACCATGACATCAACTCCGTTTCTCCCGTCTCCTCCGCACCTGCATGCCTCGAATCCAATCCGTACCACATCGGCTGAGGATACGCTGACGAGCATCAGATCTTTGACTGTGACCAGGTTCAGCGTGCACCAGTGCCCTACTGCATGCTAAGCGTTCATATCACAATGCAGAACGCCGAACTTCTGATATCGGAATACCTCCGTCCATGTCTCCAGCTCCGAAAATACGTTATCCCCTGCAGGCGACCACACGACTCGTACTCTGGGTTTCAATCTACACGAAGACCACGTCGCCGGCTAGCCAATGCCAAGGTAGCAAGTCCAGAAATATGGCACAAGGCTGGGGATGGCTGAACAGTGCGTTGTTTACATCGTCGATCCTTATGCTGCCTCAGCCTCGAGAGAGCCCCCAACCGGCTGAAGTCATCAATATGTACAGTGCCGAGGAGAATCAGCACAGGAGGCTGCCAAGTTTAGATATTGATCTTGCTATCGTACTCGCTAGCTCGCTTGACCCCTATCACAATAATATTTAGTAGCACACCGGTGTGGCAGGAAGCAACAGACATCATAGCCAATGAGAACCCAATGGTCGCGTCAGCGTTTGCCTCATACATTTATACAAAAAATCTACAATTACCAAGAGTGATCGGATTTTGCTTCTGCGCAATATTGGGTGACGTTGAATTTTACTACTACGTACATCCGTAGTATATGCAGGACCGTTCCACCACAACGTCTGTACCCAACAGCTGGGACCATCAGACTCACGGGAGCAAGAGTTAATGCGTGCGCGAGAGGAGATGGACGCGGACCGTTAACAAATGGGAGACCAGCTCGAGGGCCTGCAGGAATTAAGGTATAAGCGTGTTGATTCTCATGTCAGCATCTGCGCGGTGGTTGGGTCCCGGCACTTGCTGCAGTCTACGGCAGATGTGCACCAATCAGCCTCGAGCTACGCGCTAACCCTAATCTACACAGTAAGGTAAACCACGGTTTAAAATCTTAAGAGTCAATCAGGTACGATATACGTATCCTTCTGCAGTGTGACCTGCGTCCTGATTCGTACCCAGAGGTGATTGAACAGCAGGATTGTATGCCTCCTGGTCAGTGGACACCTCTTGATTCAAGAGCTAGCACTTATTCATATGGCTTCTTAAGAGTTTGCTAATGTAATGTGATGAGTTACGAACCCTTTCTTAGCTTTGTGGCCAAGTCGGAACGAACAAGGAGGTAGGGAGGCGAACGAACAGATCTCATGCCGTACATCCGACCCATGGTTGAATGCCCTGCAACCAGCAAATGATTCATTGCGATACGGAACGCGTTGCAGACTGTAAAAGAATTCGAAATTGACTTTTAAGTATTCTCGAAAAAGCCGTCGATCGTTCAATATGCCCACTGTTTTCGAGTCCCAAGGTACCTAGACCATTGACATGTCCTGTACCGATCACGTGATGTAAAGGGCCACTGCAAAGCGGTTGACTGTTAGGACTTACTGGGCTCGAAGGGGTTTGCCGGTCTGCCTGCTAATTCAAATCAGTAGGCAGGTTGGTAACTGACATGTGCTGGAAGCTACTCGACTGTTCGTCTCGTATGGCATCCGGCTGGTCTTTTGGATTCCGCTTCAAACTTCATATTCTCTATGTACTTATCTCTACTAATCCCGAATCGAGCTTCCCACTTGTTCGTCTAAAATGGTCATCGTTATATATTTTGCCGCAAGCATCTGTCAACAAAGTCCTTGGCTTATCATTTCTTGCTCGCTTTCAAGGTTTCAGCACCAATCCACTCTCGCCAACGAAAAGCCTGTGGACACCAGATCAGGTACTAAACTTGGGAAGGGAAGAACGGCCCCTAAGCAAGGTGTACAGAATCCGAAGATCATCAATTCCGCAACTCCGTCAGCGAGAAATTCTAAATCAAACTGCCCAGTGCCTCTTCAAAGCATGCATTGTCCTGTGGTTGAACTGGAACGAGAAGACCCGTTTTTAAACCTCGGGCATATTACAAGAATCAGAGACTGGAGATCCTTAGCTTCTGGAGCCTGAAAAAGGGAAGTTTGACAGGATGGATAGTACGGCGCAGCATAGCCAGTAAGGTAAGATACCTTCACGTGATCAGGTCTTTTAAGCTAGCCAGATTATACTACAACAACCGCCCGAGCCGACTTCAATTTCCTCCCAAAGACGTTCTAGACCTTTGATTAATGATAAGTCCTCTCTCCTGCCTACGTTCGAAGAGTAACATTCTTAGTGATCCAGCAACAAGTAGAGTACGATGTTATTCTACCAAGTGTCAATCGGGCTCAAGGAAGCACGAACTAAGCGCGTGGAGAGCAAGTGTCGACGACAAGTGCGGCGAAGCATTTAATGCGTGAATATGGTTTAGAAGACTTGTCAGACTTAACGACGGTACAGTTTTTGTCGCTTATCGGCATGGATGCCTTTATAACTGAGAGTTTTCCTATCTCGAAATTCTATGTGCTTGAGCTTAAGAAAAGCTTTTTGGGCAGGTATCAATAATACATTAGCATGTACATTAACTACAGGCAAGTCTCCCCGATCCTACTTCGTCAACCCCTCAAACTCCGCAGACACTCCTCGCCCGGCCGTGTTAGTATGAGACGCCACTGAGAAGGCTTAGGTACTTGAGTCGTAGCGACCGTTCCGGCTAGGGTCATTGTCCCAAATCTGGCGCTTCCGACACTACGTTAATCGTTTTGGGGAAATAACCACTGTAATACCATTCGCAGGTGACTGTTTGACCCCATAATCGAAATCTCTTTATCACTTGTTCTACTCCCAGAGTATTTTTTACACGGGACTCCCCAATCCATTCATACCCGCACAGCTTGGCCAAATGCGATCGGCTCGATGGATTTGAACGTTCACTTGCACCTATATCCCGCCTTGAAACCCCTTCATGAAGGGCATTTCTGATCTGTTCTGTGCAATCATTGCAATAATCATCCGTTTCAAGGAAGCCGTTCTTTTTGGCGTCGTATTCTGCCTCCTGGACGGGGATGAAGCATAGCTCGGTACCGTTTTTACCGCCGGCGCAGGGTTCTAAATTCAACTGTAGATGGTTGCAGCGACTAAAGAGTTGAGGCCTGCAATTGCACATGATGCAAGTTGCTTATGATGGTATCAGCTTTATCCAATCAGACCAACTGTTCGGAAGTCGACTTACTTCGATCGATTTCTTTAGGTACTTGATTCTTGCGCGTGCGTCTCGAGAGAAATCGTAATAGAGGTTTGAGATTGCTAAAAGGAAACAGGTCCGAGTACGACTTGCAGATGTCAAACGATAATGTTGAAGACCTAGTAAAGAGAAAGAACTCTCGGTGTTAAATAGGCAAGTTTCCCAGTAACAAAGGAAAGCTGACTCGCTGCATTACTTGATCTGTTGCTGTGAATTTCTTTGTACATTGTCGACGGCTTCCCATTCTCATTCACACTTTCGTTTTCTGTTTCAACACCGTCAGAGGATGCTGCTTTATAACTATTAACTTGTGGGCATGTGGTGATGGGAATTGTGTTTTGACTTATGACTAGGTAAAGCTATGTATGAAAGTTCTCTTGATATGTGATGACAAGTATTTCAATGTCTCGGCTTTTCAGACACTCCTCGCCCGGCCGCTATGAACATCTCCAAATCCAAATACTAAACGACCATTAGTATCACGCGTGATACCGAATACATATCCAGATACTCGATAATTATTCCACAATTGGCCGTTAAGTCTACGGACACTCCCTATCCGCTCAAAATCCGACGGCATGAGTGAGATTTTTTCTAGATCGCTTTCCATCACCTGATACCAACGCTTGTTGCCATATGAACATTGAAAGCAGCGATCTTCCACTACGACGCGCGATCCGACAGCCATCTCCGCGCAAGCTTGGGGGACATCTCCAGTCGTGAGCGGACACAGCCATTGGCTACCAGCTAGGTGAGAGCAGCCTTGATAGAAACGGATATATAAGATGCACATGATGTTTGGTGCTTGATATAGAGTCAGCTCTAGAGAACCAAATCTACATTCCAGCATTACTTACTTCAACCTATGTCTTCTATTTGATTCTTGGGCGATGTCTGAAGATTCGACTCGAGATTCGAAAAAGTTAGAAATAGAAAGGAGATTTTGATTTGATTGGGTAAGATTGCAGCTTCTACATCTCAAGCTCTCAAATGAGGTCTGCATCCCTAAAGAGAGCGGGCAGTCATGGCGTTATATACACATCTTCCTGATGGCGAACCAAATCTGTCCCCAGCATGAACTTTACAAGACTCTGTGAAGCACATTGTTCACTGCCGGATAAGGACGTTTTTTGAAGTATGAATACTGCAAACGAATACTTTTTTGCAGGAAGAAGACCTAATCCGGGAGATCTTTTTTAATATATTTCGTTCACGCTGAGGATCTCTCCAGCATCCTTGGGGAACGCCGCTTCACAAAAACCCCTCGAGATCTGGCGGTGAAGGAGATAGCGTTTTAATACGAGAAGGCGACTCGGAAGACCTACTATACTTGATCCGCCGCGACCGTGCCAATAAGAATCATTATCTCAAATTTTCGAAATGTGGACGGCCATAATCGTCAAACGAGATACCGAACGGGCACCCACATACTTGATATCTACACCACACTTGGCCTCGACTCCTACGAACTTGCGTCCGCTCAAATTCCGACCGCATGAGCGGAAAACCTCGCTCACCACTGGGGAGCTCCCCGATCCGACGCAGAGGACCTATGCCCCTATCTTTACATTGGCCGCACCGACCATCCTTTACCAGTTTGGATCCCATAAGGATCGCCGAGCACTCTGCGGTGGAGTTTCCATTGGGGGTCTGACACCATCGCTCGCCACCTAGATGAGAGCAGCCTCGATAGAATCGGACATATAAGATGCACATAATGTTTGGTGCTTGACACGAATTTAGCGCTGTAAGATCAAGACCTACAAACCAACGTACCTTACGTCACTTTATATCTTCTATTCGAATCTTCTGTGCCGCCTGGAGGTTCTGATAGACGCTAGATGAACAAGGGAATTTTTCTTGATCGGTTCGAGTACAAGTTGTAGACTTCAAGCTCTTAATGAGGTCCGCATTCCTAAAGAGAGTGGGCACTCATGACGGTATATACACGACCTTTCCGGTGGCAAACCGTACATATTCCCAGCAAAGGAGTTTACAGCATTCTGTGAAGCACAATGTTCACTGCCGGATAAGTATGTTTTTCGAAGTATGAATACTGCGAATGAAATTTTATTTGCAGGAAAACGGCCTCATCCGGAAGGGTTGTGATCTTCCGTTCACGCTCGTATTGTCCCTCCAGTACTCGTGGAGAATGCTACTTCACAAACTCCCTCCCCTTGAGAGCTGTCATGATGGACATAGTGATACAACGGAGAATACCGAGAATATGGCAAATGCGCAGAAGAAGGCGATCCCGGAGGTGAATATAAGAAAACGCGACGTTTCGCGAATGTGAGAACCTTAATGGAAAAAGAGATTCACTGAAAAAAATCATGCTTTAATGACTTGACATGGAATATGCACGCCACTGGCTAGGAGAAGAAAATGTCAGATCTGCTAAATCCAGCGCTTACGTGTACCGGTTTTTACCAGCGCTGAAAGAATTGATTTCCTGATGCAGTGGGCACCGACATGTAGTGAAGTTCACAAGTTTGTATTATTCGCGCTCCGATCAAGCGTGCCATTCCCTTCGAAAACTCGGCTTTTGCACCTCTTATTCCGAGTACTTTTGGCAAATCGAGGTTCTGCCACACTCGATGATAGGTAGGGGACAGGCGCGGCGGTGGCTTCTTATTGCGAAGCAGCCGTGATAATGGTTATATTCTTCTGGGTTTTCAAAAGGAAAAAGCTATAAGTACTGGAATCTCCGATCAATATATAATATCAACAGCTTGGTGGCGCCACGAGATTCATGCTTGTGTTCATTGCGTTGTCCTTGAACCGCGATGTTCGCGCCGGTAGATCCAACACCAGATTACCTTTTTGGTTACAGAAGCTGCTTTGGTTTATTCTTGGATATCTTGTTCCCGCTTTAGTATTTTTTGTTGAAATTTGCTGTCATCCTAAAACTCGTTACTGATAAGGAATTGTATAATTGTGTTATATACACACCCCTACTCCACCTTACAGTAACGTAGCTTTTCGCTAACCTCTGGCTTTGCGACTATGCAGTAACTCCATCCGCAAGCACTGATCTAAGACCTAAGCCTCGCCTTGTCAGATTCATGCTCTTAAGAGCTTTGAACTCCCGCTATCCGGGAATCATCGAGACGGCTTAGGCGTCTTCGATACCTACCTTAGTTAGAGGACAATAATTCATAATCTGAGAAGCCACTCGAGTGCAATAATTGGGGTTGAGGCATCAATTAGATAGGCGACCCGAGAAATAGAAATCTGGCTCCAAACCTTGGTTCTAGGACGCCTCGTCTTCGTCTTACATCTGCGGGGCGGGCATTCGTGTTCAGTTTCCTCGATACTCAGACTCTGTTGTGGGAGTCGCATATAGTGCGATTGGCTTCTATGTATCCAGAAGAGCTGGTGACAAAAGTGCAATATGAATGTATCTTGGAATATATATTTTCGCCCGCGTTACAACCTCACAAGGGCATCAAGATATACCAAATCGATCCGCTTGGCTCGACGTCCTAGAATCCTAGTAGCCTCAGGCTTGGCAGGTATACCCAAGTGTAACCTGCTTGTGATAAGGCTGCAACCCATGGCAAGAACTTCTCACCGCCGTCGGAGCCCGTGGTTGTCTCGGTCGCTACGCAGTGTAGAAGAGAACGGGAGTCTGCCTCGTACTCCGTAATAAAGAGAGTCTAACTCAGGTTTCAGGGACACTATCATTAAAGGTGGATTTTTGATGCATTGACTGGTTGAGAGCGAGATAACGGGATTAAGGAGCAAATGCGTTGACTAGAGTACAAGTGCCCAGGCTTCGCTAGGCAGCTAGATTGGAGGACACTAAGAAGCCCGGCTTCACCTCATCCTCGTGGATGAGAGGGCGTATAAATTAAGCGAGTGAACCATCGTGATCTTGATCCGGCAACATTGGTTTGTAGGCTATATGGCAGGAGTAATATGCTATTTGCTGTATTCTTGGAAACACCCCAGCGAACCTCGCAATATAGCATCCGATTTAGGTTTTGGTAATTCGCAGCGTAGGTGGAAAGATGAGTAATTCTGGTGGATTAGGAGGGTGCTGCTGCTATGAAACGTTCCTCAGGCACTCGGAACAAACATGATGACGGCTTCTTAGACACTCCGTATCAGCGGGAGATGCTTGGGGTGGCTTGCCGACGGAGACATGTATAGCGCTCTTCGCTTCTTCTCTGATTAGCCACATCTTCTGCGAAACTAGCTAATTCTACTCGTCGATGGCGTAGGAAGATGTGTGGCTTGATCTCACCATGCGTCTGTAGCCTCGAACCCAGTAAGACCATACCAGAGCGGCACCAGTACAGCAGTGGCGTCTCTCTGCTTGTATTCACAACACCACGGTAAGGGCGCAAGTATGTGTCGTCCAATGATGTAAGAGTAGGGCTCCACTCAAGGTTTATCCCATTACTGCTTTAGCTGCTTTCCAATCTCGCTCATCCTTGTTTAACGCACTAGAGATTTGGCCCACACGGCCCCTCCTTACAGTCATGTAAGTCATTGCCAAAGATTGAATTTCAGGATCGGTCTCTTCGTTTCTTCGGGGTGAGGGCGACGTTGAGCGATTTTGCATTGCTGTACGACTTAGCAAATGAACGGCTAGAGGGGGGTATGAGTCCTTCTTACCATCTTCTGGCATATGGGGCAATTTTGTGAAAATGTCAACGACCTCACTGCATAAACCGTTACCATCAATGGTCCCATCTAGCGAAGTAGGGTGAGTCTCACTCAGACATGGCATGACAGATTCCCTCTAGAGCTTCTCTTTCGCGACGGAGTGATTCCGGATCAGGCTGATAGACTGGCCTTTGTAAATTTTGGGCATTTGAACCGTAGTGATTTCGGTAAGGATCATCGGAGAGAAGTCCAGAAGTCTCGGGGTTCTTTGCAAGGGCGAATGAGTACCGGCGCATTAGCGAGGGATGGCTCCACATACCTCAGTATCTTGATCGCGTCGGCCAAAGCCAAGGCAGGATGCACAGGCGCCCATGGAATGCGGCTTGCAGCAAGTTTCAGAAGGCGCAGTGTTCCGTGCAGAAATGATACTGTAAGGCGATGTAGTGTAATGGAGGTTGGGAATGATGCAGGACGGTTCTTTGAGTACTGTAGGTAAGGTATGTACTATTCGGCTAGCGCCGGTCATTCGAAGACGCACCAGAACTTTATCACAACATCCATGAGGGCTTTCCTTCAGACCTCCAGCAATCTTAAAACTTTGACTGCTGAACGCAACTTTCACGATTATAGATATAGAACGCGTATTATTCGTAAATGGAAAACGATTCCAGCGTCTTTTGCTATATTGGTTCATATGTCTCTCGGTTATGCCATGCATACCGCGGACAAAACCCCTTGGGCACGACTTGATGCATTCCTTTGAAAAATGCTACTCCAAGGCTGGCCTGCAAGGCATTCAAGCCATCACTCTGATACATATAAAGACATGGGTCATTGCTATCCTTCTACCTCCCATCCAGGGTCTCGTTTCTTCTTTTACTTGCTTCTTTCTCAACAAACAGTAGACTCGGGCAATCATGCATCTCACTCTTTCTACATGGTGCCAGGCCCTGTTTCTCTTGATATGGTGCGGGCCTGCTTATGGACGTTTGGTTACGAAGAAAAGAGATGTTTGTGTGAACGATGACTTCCTTCTGTCTTTCGTCGAGTATCCCAGAGACACAGTCCCCTTCTGTAGAATGTATCTTGGCATCGAAGATGTCACTACCAGTGAAGTATCGACTACTTCTCGCACGTTCGTTCTATCTTTACCCTTTCCCTTATATTAGAGACTGACAACAATAGTACCACGATCGAGACGGCCACTACCACCGATACCGTAGTCCAAACTATAACGGTTCCTGCATTTACAGAATATGGCACTACTACAGTGGTTCAGTTACGCAAACGGGGTCCACAGCCTACAGATGCCGCGTTGGCTATCAAAGACTTGAGTGCTCGTAATAACACACCGCAGAATGCCGCGATAATATCAGGAGTTTCTAGCGCTTGCTCGTGCCTTCACATTATTCCCAATACCGTTACAATACCTGCTACAGCATATATAGTATGACCTCTCTAAAGGGTGACTCCGCGCTTCCGTACTGACGGCTCTACTATAGACTAGGACCGAGGAAGCCATCAATTACCAGAAAGAAATCGATTTTGTCACTGTTACTGGAGGCACAACCACTGTCCTCGCAACTTTCACCTCGACTTCTTCGTCAGACACCAGTAGTGCTCCCACTCCCTGGAACTCAACTACAATACCGACTGTCCCTCTCTCTACTGGTACAATCTATTCTACTAGCACACCTTTGACTACCGTCAGCACCATTATCACGATTAGTACCTCAACCGGTATAGTGAGCCCTATCATGAACACTTCCTCCGAAGTCTCTACCAGCCCGCCCTCTCAATATAGCACATCCTGGCCCATTAGCATACCTACCAGCAGCGCCGCATCTGGCACGGCCATACCGTCGTTGAACAGCTCTTTCATCCCAAAAACAGATTCCACAACGGCCCCAACCACTGAGTCATCAAGCATAAGTACGGAAACATGGAGTAGCTCTCCTACGACACCAAGCGGTACAATACCGACAATCCCGACTATGCCTAACCTTACAACTTTAACATTCAGTCTCAGTTCCAAATATCCGTTTTCAATCTCATCTGCCATAGCAACCGTTTCTGGCTCTCCAACATACGCGCCCTCGAACACCACTTCGACACCTTCTGAACCTCCGCATACTATACCAGCGAACGTTACGACTACGACGAGTAGTTTACCTGAGCCGAACCCCACTGCAACAGGATGTCCGGCTATCAACGGTTCAATAATTACTTATAGCGACCAACAATACCTGGTTATGTGCAACACGAACTACGGAGGAAGTACCACCATAGGGCTTGATGAACCTAATTTCCGTGCTTGTGTACAAGAGTGTGCCATTGCCAACGACGGTTTCTCTTTGGCCCGCTGTAGGGGTGTAACGTTTTTCCCAAACACTACTGGAGCCGATTGCTACCTCAAGACTCCAGCTGCTGTAGCGGCTCCCGAGGATGATCCCACAGCCATTAGTGCCCTTCTAATCAACACGACTCTTCCGATCAGTTCAATCAGCACTTCTACACCTTCGGCCGCCCCTTCGAACTCTATGAATTACAGCAGTACTGCTGGACCCACTGCTCCCTCTAGCATTAGTTCGTTCTTCCCGAGTCTCACATTCAACTTCTCTACCTCAGCCGGCCCTACAGGATTCAGCTCAAGCAAGATCAAGAAGACATCTGCCTTTACATCTTCCTCCATCACTCCTTTCACGACGTAAGTTTCTTAGTGGTATCATAGTATACTTCAAAACAGACACTAATTAGATACCACCAGCAACTCTAGCTCGACAGCTTCCATCACGCCATCCCCATCCTTGTGAGTCGCTGTCAGACCGACGAAGTCCTTATTTGCAATGTAAGCTGACTTAGTCTACCAGCAACTCTTCCGGCCTCGCATCCATGACTCCCAGTGTCTCCTACAATAGCTCGCTTACATTGAACGCGACAGGCACAGAGTTCAAGACCACGCCCGTACCGACAAACAGTACGCTTTGTGCCTCGCCTACGGTATGCCATTCCCTCAGTCCACATGGGCTGAGATAGCTGTCTAATTTGTATTATTCAGGGGATGATCACCTCTACAAGCGTAACTGTCATTACGTCGACCAGTACCGTCAGCGTCACTACGACAATACAGTGGTGGAAATTCTAGCTGGTCTTGACACATGCCTCTTGACCGTGACACTCAGTAGGTGTAATGGACGACTGAGTCGGCCAACTATCACAAGTAGACCATATCCAAGCATTTCTTTATATCTGCATCCTTAGGTTTCACGTCCATGAACTGCTATGCTGAAGGACAATGTTAGCGCATCTCCTTGCGTCTGTGTTTGATTACGGCCGTCCTTACCTATAGAAATATACACGAGTCTCATGACATACCTCCGAAGTAAAGGCTTCAAATTAGCCTTGCGCATGCTTCGTGAGATCAAAGTCTAACAGCCCATGGAGAGCTCGATTATCCACCAGTTCAGCCATTCCAGAAAGCTTCCCATGGTGGAGCGTATGCAGCATTGCGGCAGCGCAGCCATATCTGCTTTAGGTATCTCCCACAGGGTCCAATTGGTTTATCATGTTCAGGCTTGGCGCAGATCTATGGTGCGGATGGATGCGGCTGAATTGCCCACAATATTAGGTCGATATGCATATCAACAGAACTTATTGTTATATGTTCTTGATTGGTAGGGAATATCAGGCTACGTCGCTACATTCGGCAATATGCGTCTCACTGTAAGCGACCGCATGGCTAACTGGTTAACCGCAATGAATCAGCATTCGAGAGTTCTGACGGTCATGTGCCCAGTTGAGGCTGTAAGTTCTTCAAGTCTTCATATGGCACAAGCTGAGATGCGTCAAATCTTAGGAGGTGGGATTTCCAGTCACGTTATTACTCTACTTTCCTCGTTGTCTCATGGGTTGAATTACGTCTCTGTCATCACGATTACTTGATACTATCCATCTATGTAAGATTCTAGGAATGAAGTAAGCTGCATGACAATATCGTTCAGCGTGGCATAAAATTAGGCGTGATACGCTGATATAGCCGAGCAGCAGCTGAACCGACCACCACCAGCACCGGCGTCGACGGTAGACGGTAGGTCTCACTGTACCACTTCTACCCTCGACCAACAAAGATTATTTAGCTGATGTGAAATGAAAAGCTGACCTGTATGAGTGGTGGTGGAGCCTCTTGGGGCAGGTGACATTGTCTAGGTAATTAATCGGATCGTGGGCAAATGTATAGGTTTCCAGGTAAAGTTCAGGGCTATCTCGAGATTCTACGATGGGCTTCATCTAATTCGGTAAGTCGCATTCATGTAATCTAACTTCAACTACAATATGCCTGGGAATACTGTTTTGCGCGACGTTCAGGTCACTCTTGCAAGTTTGCTATGAACAGAGATAAGCAATGGGAAGCTTACTCTAGGAGCGGCTGAATATCACTACACAGACTGGCCAGCTCGCAGGCTTACCTTCCGATGATAGACATGACGCTGCAGGGGCTAGATCTCTCCAAATCAAGAAGTCACCGATACTACGCCATGCCTTGGATCCTGGAATGGGTCATTCTTCGCCCGTGAAATTTTCGGCTGAGGTACCAAAGCGGTAAATAAGATGATAGTGTACTCCGAGGGATAGCATAGGATCCATAACTTCATCCTATCCATTTTACACTGCCCATGTTTTTCTAATTTTCAAGATATAGAACGCTTTAACGATCGCTCTTCTTTACTGTGCATCTCATTCAGACATCCTCGATTCAAGCTTTCAATCCACCAAGCCCAGTCGACACAAGCAAGTTCCTCAAACGATCTATCATACAATCTCGGCCATAATGCAATTTTCTACCAGCTTCCTTCTCGCCTTCGCCGCTATCTCGGCCCTCCCCCTTGGCCTTGCCTCTACCGTGGCCGAGACCGCCCACAACTTGATCCCACGATCATGCGGGGTACCCTACGGAAAATGCAACGATAATGGTTGCGCCGGCGAATATAGCTTTGACAGAATCACCTGCATGGAAGGGGATTTCTCAGGTTGTCGTTGTGGCTGGGGCTGCAGCTAGGATTACACTGGTTCGTGCTATGACAACAACTGCGCCGGTGTTGATAGAAGATGCACTGCCAACTACCGAGGATGCTCGTGTACTTGATGGATTGCAAGAGCAGGACGCTTAACCAGGAAATGGATAGTGTGAAAGGTTCTAGGGTGAGGTTTCGAGACCAAGGAATGGAGGATTCGTGAGAAGAGAAGACTTTTGGAGTCAATTATGCTCGTTTTGTGCTAGCAGCTGTTTGTCTGTCCCTGACCAGGATCCTTTTTCACATTTGTACAAACTATAGAGGCTTTAGCGCTCTTTTTGAATGCTATTGCGTTTGTCCTTCTTCACATTGTGAATCTCTTTCTTTTGGCGGCTCGTCTATTTCTCTACAGTACCTATCCTAAAGTATATCAGAGGTGCTATCTCTCATAACGCATACGTTGCACGCAATATTCGCTTACTTTCATTTCTTAACATTTACGCCTAAAGGCCAATCAATGCTCATACGTCAGTTGCTTCGGCTGCGGTTACTGACATGTAAACCACTGATAAAACTGGAAGTCCCGCTTTCCCTTCCTTTGCAATCAACTCGTGTTCTTATGTGTAGAATTACCTTCCTAAAATGGTTTATGTCAAACGAAACTGTCTACTGACGCCATCAGGAATAAAGATGAAGATTGGATCCTCGGATCATGCAAGGAGCTGTGATAGGATCGAATTCTATGATACTAGTCGCACATATTTACAGTGAGGTAAGCACCATGGGTGGTCATATGTTAGTGAACAATAATTGATGTGGGGAAATCAGACATCTAACCGTACAAAGTGGCGCTTGAGTAAGGAAAGTCAGGATCAATCAGTTCTGCATGTCTTCTTGCCCGACTCTTGTTGTCGCATAAGCCCTACAGTTGAACTCAAGTTAGTGTTCTGATAATTCAATGAGGCTTTGTGTCTACTTGTTCACCTAGAAATATCTGTGGAGACCTGTTGCTATCTACGAACTTTCTACACTAACTCGTGGGCACATCCTTGCCTACGACTCTCTGTATTAGCATCATTGCCGCCCTAGTAAGAGATAGCTGGATGGCGTAGGAGGAATACTTCTTTGTTATCTTGTCCCATTGTCAAGCACACAGCCTTCCATTGTCTTCCTTCATCCTTCCGACAGTCACTACAATCCTTTGTCTTCGCAAGCTTGATATCGGGTAGTTCTCAATTTTCGCATCCCCCATCATTCCGCCCCCCTCGATTGTTAAACCCCCCATATCAGAAAACTTACCGCACATCATCTCGACTCCAACAACCTCAACCATGGGCATCACCTTCTCATCCCCAACCCCTCCCCTAAGGAAAGAATCCCCGCAACCCCAATACGATACCCTCTCATCCTACCCCCTCCTCGCCACCGGCAACTCCATCTCCCCATCTCCAGACACCGCACGGAGGCGTTTGGCAACGGCGGCGCAGCAACACGCATCTCGTCAACAGCAAGACGACGATCAATCCGATCTAGCTCGCCGGAACACGACGCATTTGAGGCAGCCGCAAAATCGTCATAATTGGCATAGGCGAAAATCTGAGCCGGGGTGTGTTCGGGCCGGTGGTCAGAGGAAAGGGAAGGGGGAGGATTTGGGGGAGGTGAGTGGGTTTATGAAGGCGATGAATGGGGAGGGCGGGGTTTGGAGATTGTAAGTCTGGATTCCATGTTCTACGCCGCGCAAATACAGTTTCCTGCTTTCTTCCCCTAATAAGATCTCATTGTCCAACGGAATCCCCAATTGTCCCCTTCCTCAACGCTCTCATTTTCAACACACATACTTCCTCTCCGAACCACCCCACCCCTTCCCCCTTTCCACTCCTTCGCGGTCCTCCGCCACTACTAACACCACAACCACCTCCCTAAGAACAACATCCTACTGCGATCTACCCAATCAAACCGCAATGGGCAACACCCTCACCTGCCTCAAAGAATGGTTCCACGAAAAACTCCACACCGAAGAGGAACAAGAACGACATCGCCAACAGCTACGAGCCGAAGAGCTGGAGCGAGAACAGGCTTGGGACGAGATTGTACGCGATTGGGACGCGTTGCAGGAGGAGGCCGCGGAAGTCGGATGGATCTTTCTCGAGGGGTTTGAGGAGTGGTTTCGGCAGTGGAGACCTAGGCTGAGTTGATAGATGTGGTAGATAGGGGCGGGGGCTTAGGGGTGAAGGGGGGGGGTTGGGGGTTTGGGTTGTTGGCATTGGTGGGTGACTCTAGTGAGAGTTTGCTGATTCTTAGAGTATCCCATTCGCGAGCCCTGGATCACGGTTGTTCCTGACTGTTCCTTTCAAAACAAGTTCGGCTGCCTTGATTCTCACACTGCCAACCCCCATCATTGTCTCATTTCCTCCAGCCACCTCACAAAAACCCACCTCCCCCTCCTCCCCCTACCTCCACCCTCCACCACCGCCAACAAGACGGGCAACACCCTCACCCGCTTCGAGGACTGGCTCGACAACATATGCGACCTCCCCGAAGAGGAAAGATAACGTATCAGTCGAGAGCGGGAATAGATTGACAATGAGATACGCGGAGGTATGGGGTGAATTGATGTCTGTGAATGGGGAGATTGGGAGGGTTTATTTGGGGGTGTTTGAGGGGTGGTGGAGGAGGTGCGGGGGGAGGGAGGGGGGAGGGTTGTTTGGTGGGAAGAGAAAAGGGGGGGTTTCCGAATGTTGGTGTTTGTGATGCTGGATGCTTCGTTGGTTGCGGATGTGGAGGGCCGGTACTCGTACTTGGCAGCTTCTCAGTCCAAAAGTGCGTTCAAGGTGCCAAGGGATTCTCTGTTTGGGTGTGTTAAACAGGTGGATCGGGCAGAAAAGGGGTTCTGGCCGGGTTTGAGGGGGTAGGGGGGGGGGGGGGGGGTAAAAGGACGTACCAAGCTTCTAAGCGACCTTCGAATCGTTGCTCCAGACATTCTACCTAATTGTGGATAGAACCATCGTCTCTACTGTACTCCCCTCACCTTTGCCTTTAGAATTTCAAATCTTAAACCACTAAAATTATAAACTTGCTGATAATTACTAACCCTTGCGCTCACGAACAGGTGCATGGCAGAGGAGATGAGATGCCCATATTTCCTGTCTATGGAAATAGTTGTGAGCCCTAGGAGGAGCGGTGTTCTTCTGTATGTGTAGAAATTGTATTGATTTTTACAATCTTTGGATGGGGTATAAGTATGCGTCACCTCTCAATACTTTCACCAAAATCAACAATTGTAGCTCAATAAGTATTGAATTTTGCAGGTAGTGACTATTACAACCCCCATAAATATAGGTCAATGTCAGGACGTGGGAATCTTGGAACTTATCGATAATCTCACTCCCAAATCGCCCCTCAAACCGTGGTGAGGTAGTGGAAGGGGGATTGTGCTCTGAGGGGCAGAGGTGGTAGTTGTGTTGGCCTTTTGTTTTGCATGCATTTGGGTTAGAGAGCGACTGTTTCGAAGGGATGGGGTTATTTTAGTAATTGTGTTGAGAGCGCTCATTGTCGGTGTTGTGGTGACTGTCTTTTAAGAACTCCCTGCAATATAAATGAGACTGGAAATTCTGCAATTTTCTTCTTTCTTCCGCTATGCAGCTTCCATCCTTGCTTGTCGAAATAAACATATCGTATCTCACGATAATAAGCTATTAGAAATCTGTGCGCCATTGTTTTCAGTATGGGGAATAAGTCTTCCTCACTTTCTCGAAAGGAAAAATCTTCTACTCCAGCACGACAGCCATCTACCATGGGGCCTTCTGCTGACAAAGTAGATCGCACCCCTCGAGATCAAGATCGCGAGCAGCTGAGGATAGAACGTCAGAAACAAGCCGAGGAACACACACGACGCAGGGAAGAGCAGCAACAGGCCCGAAAACCCCCAAACCAGGATCACTGCTCCAACACAGCAAACATGTCTACATCAATTCCTTCTTCAAGGAATAAAGCTCTTACTGCAGCTCAACAGCCGTCCGTCAATAGTCCTACCAACGATGCGGATCAATCCCTCCGAGATCAAGACCGCGAACGTCAAAAACTAGAGCGTCAGCAGCAAACCCAAGAACACACTCGACGCTGGAAAGAGCAGCAAGAGGTCCGAAAACTCCAAAAACAAGGACAACTTCAACAATATACACGAAGCAATAGGCAATGCGGATCAGATTCTTGGGAAAAGCAAGAAATCGCACGACTCTGCCAACGAGTTCTTCAACTCGAGGACAGACTCCAAAAAGCCCGAGAATCCCACCGAAAGCAGGTCGATGACCTCGAGTGGCAAATGTTGTTGCAGGATGCCGAGTATGTGAGAAAGATGACAGACCAGGTGAAGCAGCACAGCGCCGAGTTCAAAGGGGTACTTCGAAGGTTGGATATGCTGAGCGAGGAGTTCCAAGAAGGGCTCGCGGAATTCGAACCGCCATCGGCGGCTTGAACAGAGAGGAGCAGGGAGATGACGGCGAGAGGTTGAGGGCATGAATGTCTGAGTTGTGAGACGAAGGGATGATTTGTGACCTAGGGATTAATCGGTGTCTGAGTTTGTTTTCGTGATGGTCTGGTTTATTGGATATCATAAACTATACAAGTAACAAATCTCCATATCGCTATCTCTGTGCTGAAGAAACCCTTGAATATAGAGATTTCCGACGTGTTTGTGACGATACGACTCGATGCCCTCCGGCAATCTTCAAGCCCATTAGCCGCTTCTAGATATTAAGTAACACCTCTCCTGAAGCAACTGAGTTCAAGAGACGAAGTCAGTGAAATATAGGAGCGTTCTGGCCGAATTGCTGAGATGTAGGGCATAACTAGATGGTCGAAGCTCCTGCTTATGTCTTTGCGTCACCGCGTCAAATTTGATAAGGTGACTGATTAGAACAGATTTCATATTGCCGAGGCGACATTTTGAACCACAAGCGGGGTTTAGCGGGATTAGTATGTTAATATGACTTGTGTCTTGATGTTGTTTGGAGATTTTAAAGTTGCGATGTTCGTCGTAATGTTTCATTGTATTGATAGCGACTAGCCATAGTGTCGAGAAGTTCTGTTGTCATCGTGATTCTCGATATCTGTTTGGCTATTATATTTTTAGGCAACGTTCTTCCCATAACAATATGCTGTAGTTTAACCGATGTGTCAAGAGTTCTCATTGTCAGGATTTTAACACTTGCGCTTAAAACTTTTAGAGAGATAAAAAGAACTCAATCCTCCATAGCTTTCGTTCTCTTAAAATTCCTAAACCACTCACGCTTTGCAAACAATAAAACCGTCATCGTTCATTGACTTAAGATAGCATTTTACGACAGCGGTCATCTGGGGAATAAATCTATTAGGTTCACGCGATACGTCGTCGCAACCTTCTTCGAGCAAACCAGCTTTGACTTCCACTGATCACCTGATCATTCAAGAGACCCTTAAGAACGTTCAGGACCGAGATCGAGAACTTCAAGAAATCGAGAATCAGCAACAAGACCCAAGAGACATGGAACCCCAGGTTCCAGAGCAAGAAAAAGGCCAACGGGAACCCCGGTTCATACGCTACGTTCCCGCTGTCTATGCATCCCTCATGGCAGTCGGCGCTATCCCGGTCTTACAAGGCGCACTCTCCTTGCCTGGTCCGACTTTCGCGCTCTTCGTTCTAATGTTCATGATATTCCGTTTTATGTCATTAAAACAACGCATAAACGAGCTACGGGAGCGTGAGAGTCGATCTAAGGATGCGTGGATCAAGTCACAGACACAAAATGTTGAATGTCTCGAGCAACTGGTTCAAGCACTCCAGCAAGTAAACCAACTGCTAGAACCACTGCGTCAAGAGAATCGAGAATATCATAAGGAATCCATGGAGCGCTTACGCCAAGAAAAGGCGAGGCTTGAAGAGCTTTGTGCGCGTCGTGTGAGGGAGATGGAGGATGTGCTCATGTGGATGAGCGATGATGAGCTAGACGAGCTATTAGCCTGAAAGTGTGACTGCTTACTTCTTAGCTGGCACTGCGGCAGCACGTGGTTGTTGGACTGAGGATCATTTTTAGTGATCTGGTATTATTTTGAGCAGCCAGCAACGTCGAATAGATCCAATCCTGTTTCTCAATCATCATCTCGGGTTGTGCTGTCTCATTCATAAAATGCGGTCCAGTAGCTCAAGTTAACATAAATCAAGGCTTGTAATGCTGGCTGTCATAGTGTCGAGACTTGAGTGACTATATAGTCGATTGATGCTACCCTATGTAACATGTATGTTAAGAAGAGTGGCTACAGTGGTTGGCAGGCCTACGGCGCTTGAGGCGGTTGGGCCAACAGCCGCTCCGTGCGTTAATCTTTCGATGAAATGCATCTTCGAACCCTATCCCTACTTTACTCTTTGCCGGCAGTATCGCTGAAACTCCGCAACCCTAATCGTAATTACGATCCATGGAACCCAGATAATATCAAACAACTACATCCTAACGCACTGTACAGCGATAATTCAGTAGGTTCAATCCGAGAGGTTCTTCTTGAAGCTAAGGTAGTATGAGATACGCATCGACGTTATTCGTAAAGAAAGATTGTTTGAAAGATTTTTTCATCCCCAAAGCATTGCAACTGCTCAAAATGCCGTCAAACCCCGGGCTGAATCGATCCCCATTCACCCTTGGCGATAAAACCAAAATATTCACATTTCGCCCACCTCAAGCAATATGCCTTCCAGCGGAAGGTATGAAAAGTCAACTGCCAACGGTGGACAGCCGGATTATCTATCAGACTGACTGGTAGTACATGTATGAGTTGCTACGATCTTAAAACATATATGCTCCTCTAATTTATCATGTTTATCATACAATCCTTGCAGTTGTATTCGAGCTATCAGGTCATTCCATTTTAAGAGCACAAGCACTCTATTTCTCCATCTGTCCATCTCTACAGCACTCGCCTATTCTACTCGCCCCTCCTCTTCCTTGTCCTCCCCCTCTCTTCTTCCACCTCCACCTCCCCCTCCTTTTCTTTCCCCTTTCCTTTCCCTTCCCCTTCTACTCCCAACTTTCCCCCCCTCTCCTCCCTCCCTTTCGCTAGCGCACTTTCCAAAAAACTCCGTGTCTCCCGCTGCATCTTCTCGATTCTCTCGAGTTCCTTTTTCACATCCGCTCTTCGTTTCGCCGCGTCCTCTTCCATCTTCTTGATGGTGCCGAGGCGCTGCTGCAGGAGGGCTAGTCTTCGCATGCGGAACTCGTAGGAAAGTGGTTGGGTTTGTTCATCGGATGAGGGGGATTGCTTGGTAGAGTCGGTGGAAGCTTGGCTGGATGAAGCTGCATTTTCCTCCGTTGAGGGAGGAGGCTCTGAAGCTTTACGTTTGAAGAACATGGCTCGGATGCTCTTGAGATTGCCTAAATTCTTGGTTCTTGCTGGGCTGAGTCGTGGCTTAGAGAATCAGTGGTGGCAGAAAAGACTAAAGAATAGGGGAGAGGTTTATAAAGAAATAGTAAGAATACTGACAACTACGACAATCCGAACAACATCAATCAAAGGCATTGTTCAAGACCGACGGTTGGTTTGTAGCGAAACCTTGACGACATGGGACTAATAGCAAAGAAAACCGACTGCCTCTGCCTGTGATTCAAGAGTGACAGAATTTCTGACACCCGCAAATGGCATATATGAAGGAAAAGTCGAGAATTGCAACAAATATTACGCGAGAATTTTGCACAAGAAGCATCAAGAAACGAACACAGGTGTACACAAAAATAGTTAGGAGCCCAGACCAAGGTAATCATCTCATTCATTATGTCAACCACCGTCCCCATCTATTAGACCATCAATTCCCCTCCCGCATCCATCTTCTCATCCTCCTCACCTCCAAACCTCTCAGAACCACAAATCTATTTCTCCCAGTCCCCTCTCTTGTTCCTCCAAAACCACAATCTTCTCCTCCAGCCGCCTAATGGTCTCATCCTTCTCGCGATTCTTCCTCTCCAGCTGCCGAATTTCCTGCCTCAGCGAGCCGATGCTCAGCATGCTAAGAAGATGAACGAAAATTGAAAGGGTGGGCGAGAGGATGACTCCAAAGGAGGTTAGGGTTGTGATGTAGAGGGTCGTTGCGAGGGAAGGGGTTTCGGAGCGTGCGAGCAAGGCCAGGGTGCGTGGCTCGGGCTCACGTTCTTTATTTTGGGGTTCAGTGATTAGGTGAGCTTGCCGGTGCTTCAGCTCTCGAGGATTCTGACCTTGATTCCGAAGAACTGGAGTCGTATCATCATGGGTAGGGGGGGTAGCTTTGTCATTGTCCATGTCCCTCGACATATCCGCCACAGAATCGTGTCCGCTTCCTGAGAGCGAAGACCCCAACGACATCGTGCCCGCCGGAGTCAAGAGTCCCGTATCCGTTTCCAAGAGCGAAGATCTCGCCGCCATTGTCCCCGCCGAAACCCTAAATCCCGCATCAGCTTCTTCCGAAAGCGTAGACGGTGACGGCATCCTCGGTGCAGAAAAGGAGGATTCCGTATCAGTTTCTGGGAGCGAAGATCCTGATGATTTCGTTCCCGCCGGAAAAGAGAACCCCGTGTCGGCTCCTGAGGGTGACGCCCTTTTTGGTGCAGGGAAAGACAGTTCGGTATCGGATTCTGGGAGCAAAGGCACGTTTCCGGTAAAAAGGGAGAAGCCAGTACTGCTTAGGAGTGGGGGTTGTGAAGACATTTTTTTTCTCTCTCCTCGAGGAGATGAGGATTCGAGATGGTGTTGAAGGAATTGTTGAGAGAGGTACTTTGTGTTGTTGGTTTTGCGATGTCCGTGATTCCGTCGTTGGGAGGTTGTGGGTAAGATTGTGGATTGAAAAAGATTGGACGAAAGCTCCGAGTATCCTTTTATTCATCTATATGCGGTTTTGTTTGATGGTTGACAATGAGGATCTTTCATGATATTCGCTAAATCAGATGGAGAAAAACAGATAGCATCGTCAACACATAAAGCTCAAGACAACGCATCTGTCACCGACAGCTCAAATTGAAAGCACTTGACATACTTTCTTCGACACTTACCTGAACAAACAACCATAGAGTGGGACAATGATCCACATCTCGATTGTTTCTCCTCCACCAAATCTCTTGTTCAGTCAGTCACCTATTTAACTGAAATTCCCCAACCTCTACTTTCTGCACACTCAACCTTCTCAACCATCAACAACTCAATCACAACTCATCATGTCCAATACAAACAACGTCAGCGCAACCTCCTCTTTGGAGCCTACTGCTACCCCCCAGGAGCCGCCTACCATACATTTTCATCAGAGTGGACTCGTCCGGGGAGCTAATTGTAGGCTCCTACCTACGAACCAGACGCCTGCTCCAACTCGTCCTCGTGAACGTATCATGAGTTCTCAAGGGCCTGCCCCAACCTCCGATCGGGAGCCGACCACGGGATCTCCACAGCAGCCTACCTCAGGGTTCGAAGAGCCCACCGTGGAATCTCTTCAGAAGCTTGTCACGGAATCTCGTGGGAAGTCTATCTTGACTGAGGAGAGCAGGCATTTCTTCACGCAGCTGCTTACCCACGATATGCGGGCCAATGACGATTTGCCTCCCCAGATCCGGCAGGAATCAAGGGAGCCTACCTCAATCCCGACCATGGAGAGCAGACACTTCTTTTCGCAACCGCAGATCCGGGATATGTCGTTCAACACCTTTCGATCTGTTCTCATCGGACAGGAATCAGGGCAACAAGAGGAGCCTCGGGTGCCTACAATAAGCTCCCCTCAGGCAACCATCCCTTCCAACTCGCAACCACAGACCGAGCAGAACGCACCACGGAAACAAGAAGCGTCGGGCATGAGCCCAGAGCTTCGCGCGAACCGACCGGAATCGTATGAAACTGAGGAGCTTCGGGACCCTACCCTACGCCGACTCTCAGCCCTTGTCAACAATGGGGCCGCTGGACCTTGGCGCCAGGCCACAGCGCAGCAAATCCAGCAGCTAGATGTTCAAATGCAGCGCCTGGCCGAGGTCGAGCAGAGCTCGCGACGGCTACGACGAGTAGCCCCAGCCATGCAGCTCAACCGCGAAGCATTTCGCCAGAACCAGCTCGAACAACACGAAATGGAAGATCCTCGGGCATCTACCCGCCGCCGCCGCCGCCCCCTCATCAACGCCCGCAACGCCAAGCCCATGCGCCAAAACACCGCGCAGCAATTCCAGCGTCTAGACGCCGGGACGCAGCACCTCGCCGACGAAGTCGCTGGCCTGCGCGCATCCCAGCAGCCAGCGGCGCCGAGGGTGGCCGGACCGCAGACGCCGGAGGAGCAGGCGCAGAGGCAGGAGAAGGTGCAGCGGCATTTGAGGGATGTGCGGTTGGAGAGACAAGATGAAGGGCGGGTCTTGAATGGGCTTCCGGGAGTAATTGTGGCGGCGAATGTGGCGAGTTTGATGGTTCAGGTTTGTGTGTTGGGGCTCTATTTTTGTGGGGGGGTTTGAGAGCTTGCTAGTTTTCAATTCAATACCAGTCATTTGAGACATGAAATATTCTTTTTCCCATGCCCAGTAGATAATTTTCAAGCTGTGAGAAAGGGTGCTACAGTAGATATGTCTTTCTTGGGCTTTTGTTGGCATGAGCTGTAAAACAATGTTGTTTGATGCTGGTATTATCGTATCTAATGAAGAGTGAAATGGGCCGCGCCCGTATGCGCATTTTATCGGTGTGACTGCTCGATGGGAAAGATATAAAGCATCGATTGCATGTAACTTAAGCATACATACAGCGCCTAGACAGTGCCATAGCCATAGCCATAGGTTGTATACACTTAACGGAAAAAGAAAAAGAAAAGGAGTGAATGGGGGTTTATTCCGACATTTGTAGAAGTTCAGTTGGATTCCGCCGGCTACCGAGGTTGACTTTCCTGAGCCTCAACCTAAAGTACGTAAGGTACATAGGTATGCTAAGAGAACTTGAAATTCATCTTGACACGGATTGTTCGAGGGAGGAGATGCTCGTTATTTGTGTGGCAACCACTTTTCAGTGCCTGCCCATCCATATCCGACGTCACAACAATATTAGTAATCTAGTCACTATACAGAAAATTCTACTTGTAGATTAGCACTATACTTATCCTTCAAACATAGCCTTGTCGGTTCTCTAAATTCTTTGAACGGGAAACAGTTGCATATGTGCGTGTATTGATTCAGTATATCCCCTCTAGCTTCGACCTTGCTTTCCCCTACTATAGCACCGTATCAGCCATTGCTCCGCCTAGAAAACAACGGAATTGAAATAAAAGCAAAGTAAAAGAAAACAGAGCTCTTTTTCCCAACAATCAAAGCCATTCGGCGTCAAGATCAAGCCAGCGAACAAAACACCAACACCAACCCATCAACCCCCCTCTCCCTCACTTCCCCCTCTATCTCGTACCCCACCCCTCACTCAAAAACGGCCCATCCTCGCGCCGCCCCTCAAACCTCCGCTCATTCCTAACAAGACCCTCATCCTCCCGTCTTGCGCACCGCCATTCAACCTCATATACGGGATCAGCCGTCGCGCTGCGGACGCCGTGGCGGTTAGCGGCGTATTGCGCGTCCCAGCTGTCGCCGGGGTGGGTGGAGTAGTGGAGGCGCTCGCGGGGGACGGACATGCCGCAGCCCATGGTTGCTAGAACTGGGGGAGGGGGGGTGGTTGTGTGAGTGGCTAGAGGAGTTGTGAGTGGATTGGGGTTTGGGAAGGTTACTTAGCTGATTCGGGAAATTGAATGGGGGGTGCTAGAGTGTGGTGAACTGAAGGGGTGGGGGAGGGTGGTAGAAATAGAGTGTCGCTCTGAAGGTCAGTGGTAGAGTGAGCTTTCATACCAAGATGGCATTGTTGTCAGACTTCTGCAAGACTTGGACAAAGGAACATTGAAAAGTACAATTGCAAACAATGAACTCGCCATGGCTTTCTCACAATCTCATTGATCCATTGTCCACATCGGACAATGTTGTTTGTTCACTTTACATGCTGTTTGATTGGGATCTTGAGAGCCTTCAAGTCTGTCTGATTTGGCTTAAGCAATGACCAAAAATGGCGGAAAGTCAAACATATTCAAGCAATTGGGTAGAGGCTTGTTCCAAGACCTTGATTCCTTTGGCTTACAGAGATTGTTTCATAACTTCGATCCACCTCTAGACCGGGCCATTCAAGCGTATGACGTTGACTCGACTCGTGAGATCCATCTGATTCATTGCTTCCGTACCTGTTGACACATTTCTTCCTGGTAAAATGATAGGCAGCCACGTCATTATCGACAACCTCTAAGGGCATACATCGCAATGGGAGGTAACATTAGCCGAACCAAATGGTATTAGATATCACGAATGTCAGATTCGGGTAGAAAAGAATAGGAAGTTACTAAAGGAATCGAGCAGAATGTTGATCTCAATTTGTTCTTGGTCAAAAGAATGATTTCTCCATCAGTTCCGTAAAGACAGCAGCATTCTGTCCGAAGCGTAAGCACAACAATTGAGATGAAGACAATTATGGGCCCTATACGTTAGCGTCTACCCGTAGCTGATCCATTTAAGCTGGACCAGATTCCACCTATCTCACCTCTAAATCACAAATCCAGCTTCCTAAGGTCGAGCTTCCGCCGTTTTCGCATCATATGCATCAAACCACGGTCCACTCGACGAATTCAAATCGGGAGATCCCACATTCCTCCTTTCTGCGATCGTCTGCGGCCTCCGGAGACCTTCCGGTTCCTTCTTCGGCGAAAGAGCTTTAGTCTGCTCTTGCTCCAACGACCAATTTTGGTTGTTCGGGTGTACAACCACCACTCCCTTGCCTAGCCTCCCTGCATGTCCACGAGTAGGCGATGATTGAGGGGTTGTACTGGCTGTTGATGGCCTGGTCGCCAGCGACGGAGGTGGGGGAGGTGGGGGAGGCGGTATATGTGGTTCTTGGTCGGATTGTGGTGAGCTTGCTTGATCCGGCGATGAGGGGCTGCGACGCAGGGATTTCGGAGTTGGAGTTTGGAGCTGTGAAATAGGCTGGGTATTTTCCGCTGGGCCTAGCTGCCCTTGTGCGGGCGGCGATACAGAAGACACCAGCGCACTCGGCTCGTTTGAGCTTGTAGTAGGGAAAAGGTGATTGTCGTTCTTGACTGATGGTACCCGCGAGCCTACGGCGGTCGTCTCTGTAGATACTTCTCTGGCGTATTCCTCAGCGCCGTATTCAGGGTCTACCGGCTCGGCCGGTAATTCAGCTGGGCTTACAGCCAGTTCTGCCGGGCCTCTCGAAGGCAACAATGGTTTAGGATCCAGCTCTGCTGGCCCCTTGAAACCCTCGCCCTCAGGATCTAGCTCTGCTGGGAAGAGTTTCGAGTTCAAAGCATTGTCTGGTAGCTGTGACGGTAGCTCGGGTATATCATCCTCCTTTTCTGTAGCACTGCGCGCTCTTCTTCGTCGGCGACACAAGTAGAAAGCAAAAGCGAGAATTGCACCAATACCCACGGTAAGTCCTACTGCGAAGCCAACCCGTCCTCCTTTGTTTGAACGGCCCGGACTTGCGACTGCTGGAGTTGCTGATGGGCTTGGACTGGTTCCGGACGTAGTCCTAAAGGATGAGGTCGACGAAGGCGCCGAAGGCGCCGAGGTGCTTGCAGTCGTAGCGGACACCGCATCAGCAGAAGAGACTGCAGGGTCAATGGTCAAGAAAGTCTTCGGGTCTTGGCAGCACTTCCCTGAGTTTTGGCTGTCGCAACAGAACTGGGTCGTCGTTGAATTACAAGGTAGTACTTCCGGAAAGGCCTCTAGAGCAATGTTTAGTCAATGCTACAAGGACTCCAACAGTCTGAGCAAAACAAGCTACCTGTGATACAGAAACTCGGGCAAACAAGATCGTTGAAGCTCTTGTCAGTACATCCGCCACGGTTGAAATTGCCGCTGAGTGCATTGAGGCAGAGGCCATTGGACATGCATTGGTTATAGACTGGGCAACAAAGGCTGATGCTTGACGCATTGTTGCATATTCCGAAACCGATGAGAAGGCCACCGCTTGGGTCGTAGCAACGTTGAGAGGCTACTAAGGTCGGTGAAAGAAGTAAATATGCGAAGACCAGGGTGAATACCCTATGGGCAAATCCTAGGTCGGTAACGGCCATCGCATATATGATGCGAAGATGTTTACACGGGGCTCGTCGTGAGCATGCGGGCTCAATACTGCGCGTAAGAGTGAACGTGGATGCGAAATGGTTTTGGACGAGGAGACCGAAGCCAAAACCTACCGATGCCTGGAGGGAAGGTAACTATGACAGGTCGTGCATTCACTCGCGAACAATTGCTATTGACATTGCTCGGTGTTATAGAAATGGCAAGACGTCACAAGAGGACGATGAGAAAAGTGGTGTCGAAAGTTTCGTTGGTGAGCTGCTATTCGAGTCTGCTCCTTTATGGCATTCAGGTTGTAGTTGCTTGCATCAGCGTTTCTGTTCTGAAGTCTATGGTCCATGCCTTTAGCAGACTTTAACCGACTAGTGATTGAAATTGGGCTATGCTACCGTCATGTCATTCACAGCGGACACGGCGGCTCTATCAAGTAGATTTAGTTATGACCTATCAAAGGCAGCTCAACCGCGCGAGACCTGATCAGTTAATATGGTGTCGTTTTCAGATACGAAAGATTGCTGAGGTGGACTGTGTGATTAAGTTGTAAGGATGGGAACAGGGCTTGGTAAACAAATCAGTCGAGCATAAATATATCATTACGCTCCCCTTGTCGACCAGTTACTGGGTACGAAATGATTATCTTACTCTCATGGTTCAGCATTAATAAAGCCGAGAACCTTTTTTGAAGCAAGGAAAGAGCAAGCAGGTGACGGTTAATACTACCTCTTTGTCCAAAGCTCATAGCTTGTCCTGGCAACTCTGTTAATCGTGCCTTTCGCCATACCCTGTCACTTGCGCTTCCCAGGTGCTGACTTGCCATTACTGGCCATGGTCTTGTACCTATGCACCTTTTTGTATCTGCTCTTCCGTTTGGTTGTCGCTTTTTCAGCACTCTCGATGTGTCCTCTAAGCCTTCTATACTTCTAGCGTCTACTGCACATCTACGGAAGACCTACCTAAGTAGTGTCAACCCCTAGTATCCAGATGTTCAACCGTTTCTGATAGCTTGGAGGTGAATCTGCATCGAAGAAGCCTCCAAGAAATGAGAGCAAGAGATGTTTACACAACATTATCGCTTGAACATCTATCTGATCAAAGAAGGGATCTGGACTTAATAGTATATAATGCGTGGATCAGTGTGATAGAATGGTTGATCATGCGGCGTGCGTGGACTCGTTTTCTTCGAATCACTTAGGGGGCAAGGTCCGCCACCTATGACATACTGCTCAACTCGATATCTTAAACAATTAGGATCAAAAGGCTTAGGCTCCTTCAGACGTATCCCTAGAGCGTTATTCATTTTGGAGAGGGAGTACCATTCCACTCCTCAGCGCTCTCTCTGGGCGTACGTGGTCGAGAGTTAAAGAAGATTGTAAGAATTGAAATCCACGAGGTTGGGTTTTTTTGATCTTCGCTCCTTGTGATTTGGGTGGACCGCAGCTCCAAAGACCGAATACAATCCGCATGTAAGTCAAGAAATTTTCTCAAAGCACTTTCAGGAGTGTAAAAGTTACTGATCTTCAAAGTGTGAAGTGCAGGCCAAAATCTGCAACATTCGGGAACGAAGCCAGGATGGATAACGGGATCGAGGGAAGTGTTCCAGAGACGTACGTCAAGAGTGTGAAGATTTGGTGCCGCGTCAACAATTCTGGCTAAATCTGTATGATGGCTTCGCTGCACATCTGTGTCGATGAAAGCCATGTGTAAAGTTAGGTGGCGAATAGAATTAAAGACATTGGTCATGCCTGGTGCTCGGGAGACCAATTCCAAGGATTTCCACTGTATTGCAGCCCCTCTAACTTGCGTTCAACGAACTTTTGCTGCTTGCGCCGCTTCGAGGAGCACACTGAATTGCATGCTGTGAAATTCCTCAGTGCCATAATCCTCAGGCTCTATCAAAGTTTCTCGAGTAATGAAATCGAAAGACTGCCAGATCTGACGAGCCATCGGCTGGTATGTACCCCGAGGAGGCCACTCTTGGTTAGGAAGTAACCCAGACGCAAACTCAACTGATCTCAATTTTGAAAACAGTTTTTGAAGAGCACTTTTCGATCCACTCCGTGCGTACGTACATGTTTCTGACCTATAACATAATGACGATACCTTGGATAGTAGTCGCTCAACTCGCCGGAAGTGAATTCTTTTGCGGAGGCTGGTATGCAAAGTAAGGGCAGCCTCCCATTTTGTTTAACCACGTCTCATACTTGTCGTATCTTTCGGGCAGCCAGTCGCTGGTGACGAGAAACACACTTGAGCTTTCTGAAACTGTCGGAATTAGGCGTAAGGAACGGGGTGCTGAATAGAGGCTCTTCTGCAACGAGAGAAACCCCAGAGCGTACGCTCTTCAGGTCCGATCGGCAGAGGTCCGCAAATATGCGTGGGAGTAACTCTGTGGACAGAGTATGCATGGTATGAATTTACAGAAGATTCGTTGGAAAATCCCCTTGTGAGTGTGTCGTCTGCCAGCCTATGTATCATGCCTGAGAGTGTAGTGTGAAAAATCGCGCGAACGTGCCTCAGCTCCGCACGATTTATTGAACCACTGAATTGGTCCAACAGCTAGCCGCAAAGTCCACCTGCCGGCTTTCCATAGCTCCAGCACAAGATGTTCGATCTTCCAAACGCAAAGCGGTACGACTTTCTCCACTGCCCCTCCAACTAGAAGCTTATCCCCCCAGTGTCCGGCGCACCGAGATCAACCCACGCTCCCCATCCACCGAACCCCCCGACCCAGACGCCGACCTCAAAGCACGCTTCCACGACCAACTTAGCAACCTCTACAGAAACGAGACCGAAGCGGAGCTCTCGACCGCCGAACCCCACGCAGACGACGCTGTCACCCCCATCAACAACGCCCCAGATGCATCAGACGACGCCTACGAATTCCGCCTCTTCTCAGCCCCATCCGCCAAACCCTCAGCTCCGCACCCCCCTCCCTCCCTCCCCCAAAGAATCATCCTCCGATCCCCCACCCCACCAACCAGCGATCCCGGCTTCCTAACCCCGCGCAGGCCATCGCAGTACTACTTCACCGGCGCCCCTCCCCCCCCAAAACTAGCGCAATATTGCCTCGCAGCCATCACCGGGGAAGAAATCCTCGCGGGGCTGAACATTCCCTGGGTACGGCCCCTGAACAAAAACCCCCCTCACAATTACCCCCCACCAACTTACCCTCCAAAACAGCGCGGTTCGGAGCTACCATGGCGGGTTACAATCCTCACATCCCCACCTCAGCGAAAACCCTCGGAAGCGACACCGCCCGCGGACACTGTCGCCGGGAAGCGGAAGAAAAGCGGGAAGAAGCGGAGGATAGCGATGCGGAAAAGGGTTGTGGCGAGGTTAGCGAAAGAGTCGGCGAAGAGGCAGAGCCGGGCGGAGAAGGAGGCTGCGGCGAGGGAGAAGCGGACGAGGCGGAATAGGGAGAAGAAGGTTAAGAGGAAGGGGAAGGAGAAGGCGAAGAAAGCGGAGGCGATTGTTGAGGATGATTGAAATTGCGGCTGGATTTCGTCGTGTTGCTGCAATTGTGGCTCTACTTTACATGAGGTTTTATGATGCTGCGACAAATCCCTCCGGTATCTGGAGGTTCATTGACCCATGCAACTGGACGACTCATAAACTTCACAGAACGAATCCTTTATTGAAAAGACCATTACATTCTACCAACCAGTCCTTCCTTCACCCACAGAACTCCCTTCTAACCCTCACCCCTCACCCCTCACCTCAACGGACTCTCAAAACCCTCACACTCTCTCTCCCTCCCCACCCCCACCCTCCTCCCCACCGGCGTCCCCGCCCCACTATCAGCCCCCCGCATCGGCGGCGGCGTATCCCTCCCCCCACCACTAACATCCGTGCCCCTCCCCTCCCTCCCCCTCCCACCTGCCACTTCCCCCGGCGGCCTGAAATTCAACCTCCTTCCCTCCTTGTAGATATCTTCCAGAATCTGCTCCACTACGCCTGCATCCTTGAACTCCTCATACTTCCTCCATAGCCTGAGTGCGGTGCACGCGTCTTCGATGCTATCGTGGCCTTCGGGCTGCTGCTGGATCTCTTCTTTGAGGAGATACCACGCGAGGAAGGCGAGCGAGAATCTGCGTTTCCGAGAGGCGATAAAGAACAAGTCTGCGGTGTCGATGATCTGGGATTTAGGGATGTGGATGTTGGCAACGCGCAGATCCTTGGGTAGTCCATGGCCAACAAATACGCAACCGAGGTTGAGAAGGAGCCAGAGCTTTTTGTAGGCAACCTTTAAAGGGACCAGCGGGTGGCGGGAAGTCCTAGGGTCGAGATCACCTTCTCTTAAGCCGGAGTACTGGGTGTTGTAATCCACAATCGGCTCATAGATCGGTATATAGTCGTTGATGAACGGAATGCCTTCGTTGGGACCATTGTTTCCTCTCAGTACAGATATTCGAGCCAGGCCCATCCGGGTCGGCCGGATGACCTCGCGATCGCCATCGGCTTTGATCTCAATCTCCTCTTGTTTGAGGTTAACGAACTCTCCGTCTATAGCAACGCATGAGCCAGCTTGTGGCTCTTCGATCTCCGGGTTCAGTACCACGTTACGCGGGTCATAGACAGAGCTGCCGCAGAATTAGCACAGGGATAAACGGAGATAATAATAGCGCCATACATACTTCATAGACCAGGTGTCATAGAGACAGGAAGTATCGAGAAGCTCTTTCCAGCTTTCATCCACCGCATGTCTTGCAGCCTTGATCTGATAGGTGAGGATGACCGGGTTTTTCCAAGTAGGAAAGAAGTAAAGTGGACGATCAGCATCGTTAATCTTTCTGACTAGGAAATCATTCATTAGATGCCACTGACTCTGCTCTTGAGGGTCCTGTTCGGATATGGTAACTGCGAAAACATATCAATAACAGTAAAACCACGGGTCATAGAGCGAGTACCGACCATTCACAAGGGAGACAAGGTGTGACTTCTGGTTCTCTTTGCTGTTAATTTCTGCCACTACCCCTACAAGCTCGTAGATGGTAATGGCATAATTATGCCGAGTCCTTTGTAGATTGCGGAGGTTTTCACCTTCGAAGCAGCTCACCTTCCCGCCTTCAATGATGATTCCTATCCGCTCTGGAAGCCAGCCGGGAATAGCCCAGAGTTGCTTACTATCTGGGCTTTTATCCAAACAAGCGTTGAGCATCAAAACAGGCGCAACATTATGCACTGTCGTTCGAGTAGCCAGTTCCTGATAGCGCCGGCATTTGTTGCACCAGGCACGGATCTGTGTTGCGTGTTCGAGACTTCTCTTGAGGACCTCGGAAAAGGTAGGTATCGCGTTACGGATTCTCGAGTTTTGGCTCTTCTATTTTGTTAATCCCCGTTCAGATCGGAGAAGGGGAGGCCTACAAAGTTGGGATAATTTAGGTCAGTGAGATATGTTGGACTTGTGCGCATGGTCTCGCTGTAGCAATGCAAACATCGGAGAGTGGACATGGCGTTGGTCACCAAAACCTGATGTGACTTCTTAGACAACAGCGAGAATAGTGGAGAAGATGCAGTTACCTGATCTAGTCTGGTATCATCTGGGTATATTCTCGTTGAGTCGGATGACATTTGTTTAAGTACGAAGCGATTGGCGGCTTGCACTCTGTAATCCAGATTATTTTGTGGCATTCTTTCCTCAAGGATCTGTAAACCAGCCGCTAATATTCTGTTAATGGAAAAGAGGTGTTTTGATACCCTAAACATACGCACCATCTGGGAGACTGCCAAGAGTCTTGTAAAGGTTGGTTGCTTGGCAGCTTTGGCCAGCAGCCTTCTCCAGCATGTCAAATAGAAAACCCATTTCGCAAAGAAGGCACATATCAGACAGACATCCGCTTGCAACATGATGCATGGCAAGGTTACGAATCAGCGGTGTGAATTTGAGCACTTGAAGCAAAGGATTTAGGTAGGAATTAGTGATGTGCGTCTCCAATCCGGAATACTGCGTCTTGTTGTAATAGCTAGCTCGAATGTATTAGTTATAAGATCGGAGGGAGAGGAAGTCATCGGAGCTTACTGAAAGTCGAAGTCTTGCACCCCAAATTTGCTGTACTTAATTTCAACATTTCTGTATTCAATTGGAACGTCTGCGTTCGTACTACCAGCCAAAGTAGCATTGGCAAAAGCTTCTACAGCATCACTGATTCGTCGTCCAGTGCTCTTTCCGTTGGTCTGATCACTCACTTTTTCACGGCTTCTCTCACTCAAGAATTTTGGTGCTACAACCGCTTTTATGTTAGCCTCCAAGACTTTGGTTCTATCAACTTGATTTCTTAAGGCTTTTCGCGGATTGGGTGCACGATAGCCAATGCTGGCCGGAGCCATGCTTTTCAGGATATCTTGATCGAGCTTGGAAGTCATGTGACCCACTTCAAAGACGTGGTCGCTAGGCCACGCTGATAATAGTTTTTCATGGTAATAGGGCATCCCAATTGTACTGAAAGGACTGGATTTTAACCTAAAATTAGCCTAATCCTACCAAAGATACAGTACAATGACCTACAGATCCGAATCGAGACCCATTGGGGCCATAGGAGAGATCTCATCGGCGAATTCGGTTGGATTCGGATGCTCAGCAAATCTCAGTTTTTCACGTGAGCCACCCCATAAACGTATCGTATTGTCTTGGTCTAGCATAGCCCATGCGGATCCCGAAGGTGCCAACGTTAAAGTTCTTATGCAAGCTACATCTGCTTGATGAAGGTTGACGGTGTCTGGATTCATTAGATCAACAACCTGTAGTCGCCCAGTCTGTGTTGCTATTATGGCAGTAGTTGAAAGCTTCGGAACAATCCTTACAAAAGCTGCACCCCCTGGAAAATTAATTGGCGATAGCTGCTGTAGCTTTTGAAGATCATACACCTTTGCGAAATGTTCCAACATTTGCGGACCGTATAGACGAGGCGCTTTGCCACAGGTCACAAGGTAGTTGTTGTGTGCATCCATATCATGGACTTCGGTAGGATGCGCCTGCCAGATCTTGATCACCTCGAATGTCTCTGGATTGAGGAAGTGTACAGCACCTATACTAGTTGCTGCACAGATGTAGCGGCAGAACTTCATGATGGTATACTCGTTTTCTGTAGCAATCTAGGAAAGCAAGAGTCAGTGCGGGACCAGTAGGAGAAACTTGCTCTAGTACCTCCTGAACAACACAGCCTCTCTCCACATCGATCTTGAACATGGTTTTCTGGCATCCTGCCACAAGAATATCTGATGCATCTTTACTCACAAAGCTCATGCACCGCAAGTCTTTCATGGGTTCGTCTCTTATTGCGTAGCATCAGCATCGAAGGCAAATCATGGTTCGGAGGCTTACGAGATGTGCCATTGAGTCAGACCTCTCCTCGATGTCAAGTGCACGCTTCTCGATGCTAGTGATACAACACCTCGCTCGTGGAATAACAAACTGGCGATACGCCCTTCATGGGATGGATGTGCCCGAAGCGAGGTATATCTTTGTAGACCTGCGCCGTAATACGAAGTTATCCGGCCCTATCCGCGAATTCAACTGAAAGTCCCACTGATTCCACATATAATCACTTACGCTTTCGTTACCGACCCATAGCAACTCCTGCTGCGTATCGAATGCGAAAGCGGGGGCAGGTTGTTTTGGATCGTAAAGCGCTCCTCCTTCGGGCGGAGGAAGTTGGAGTTGCTGGACCTGAGAGAAGTGAGTTCCATGGCGATAAATGTCTTTTGTTGAATCGACGTAGAAGCCACCAGGTATTTTCGAAGAATACCGCCAATAAAGCAATGGGCGCAGCGGCTGATCATCGTCGATGATAAAGGGCATTGTATTGAACTTGATGACGCACCTCGCCCCATTCTGCTTCCATAACGATGGTTGAAAATATTACGTCTTATTCATTGGGAAAGAGTCACCAACTCCATGCTCTTTCCATGAATAACTTAGCACAGAAAAGCGACTTCATTCAAAGAATTTAAACTCCTAGATCCAAAACGCCTTATAAACGCCTCAGTACATCCATCAAACGCCTGACCAATTTTGCTTGCTAGATACTCAGGCCGATTCTTTCAATATATGTGTTGTAACTCTTCAGTGACCGTAAACCAAAGCAAGAGCAGATGTCTCAGTCTGAGATATGTTGTATCGATGAAGGAATACTTATGTTGTTTCCCAGCTTCTGAATTTTCCATTGAGCGAGTCCATCATGATGGGACTGTTATGGTTACAGTCGCGCTCGACGTATGCCGAGGATGAAAGATGGACTTATCGCCGATGAATCCAGATTAGTCAGCCTTGGTCACGTGCAAGGCTGTTTATAGAGAATCATGAGTGCATATTATGGTGCCATCTTGAACATGTCGACTTTGCGGTGGACTATCAGTAACAAAGCAAATCTCTTTCTTGTTTGCACAGTTATTGAGAACTCCATGTTCCGCTGTCAACTGGATCCACAAGTCCCGACTAATGACACTCATGATCCCAGACTTAGAACTTCAAGGACAGACGTTGATTTGCTATGTATACTACACAATTGATGTACAGACTTTTCCAACATCTACCTTCCGAAACGTCAGCAGCTATACACATCCCATCCTCTGCTATTTGGACCGCCATTCAAACCAACCTCCCAACACGACTAAAATGCAATAGACATGTAACAACCTGCACTCAAACTTGAGGTCCTGAGACTTGGGTTAGCCTAATGCTTGCTACTACCTAGACTCGGCTCTACTTACCAGCTTTGATAACTTCCGGAGTAGCTTCGTCGGAATATTTCTTGAAATTCTCTACAAAAAGACCACCGAGCTTTGTGACTTCCTCCTTGAAGTCGGCTTGCCCATGCCATGACTTTGCAGGGTTGAGTAATTCATCCGGTACTCCGGGACAGGTCTTTGGTACGTTTAGATTGAACGTCTCGTAGATTTCATACTCTGCCTTTGCGAGTTCGCCGGAGTGGATAGCATCCAGGATTGCTCGAGTGTATTTTAATCTGCGATATTTAAGCCAGAGATTTTGAACAAGGAAGGTAATCGACACTTACGGGCATCGAGTGCCTCCATTAGTCGCACCGGCACCAACCCAGCCAGTATTGAGAAGCCATGCATTAGTCTTGTGGTGAGAGATCTTGTCGGCCAACATCTTAGCATAGCGCATGGGATGAAGTGCCAGGAAAGGCTGCGCAAAGCAGGACGAAAAAGTAGCTTGGGGCTCGGTGACACCGTCTTCAGTACCTGCCATTTTCGAGGTGTACCCCGAGATGAAATGGAACATAGTTTGTTCGTTTGTCAGCTTGGAGATAGGAGGGAGGACGCCTCGAGCATCGCAGGTAAGCAAGATTATGTTTGACGGATGACTGGTAGATAAGCAAGGAATCTTGGCATTCTTGATATGCTCGATTGGATATGCACTGGGAGGATTTTAGCAGGAAGGACAGGGCCCAGGAGAGGAACGAATAACATACCAACGGGTGTTCTCTGTTAGGGTGGTGTCATCATAGTCAACGGATCTTGTTACCGGATCAAAAACGACGTTTTCTAGAATAGCGCCGAAAGTGATGGCGTTGTAGATGTCGGGTTCCTTTTCCGCTGACAGCCCAATGCACTTTGCGTAGCACTAACACGCGCTTAGCCAGTCATCATACAACACGAGAATCTCAGGACTTACGCCGCCTTCAATATTGAATACTCCACGATCACTCCAGCAATGCTCATCGTCGCCAATGAGCGCACGATTAGGGTCAGCAGAGAGTGTAGTTTTCCCGGTGCCAGAAAGTCCGAAGAAGACTGTTACATCGCCGTTTTGGCCTTCGTTGGCAGATGAATGAAGTGTCAAGACGTTATGCTTCACGGGCATTTCGTAAAACAATACTGTAAAGATCCCTTTCTTCATCTCTCCAGCATACTCAGTGCCCAGGATTACCATTTCCTTGTCAGCGAAATTGATGGCAACGGACGTGGCCGAGGTCATCCCGGTCGTAAAGCGATTAGCTGGGAAAGAGCCGGCATTGTAGATGGTATAGTCAGGGTGGAAAGTCTTGAGCTCTTCCCTCGTTGGGCGGATAAGCATGTTGCGCATGAAGAGGGCATGGTAGGCTCGAGCACAGACAACGCGGACATTGATTCTGTACTTTTCGTCCCATCCTGCATACCCGTCCACAACATAGATTCTCTTTCGTGTATTGAGGTAGTCCACCGCACGCTCTCTGTTGATTTTCCAAACCTAACCGAGAGAGTTAGCCGAAATGTGGGGAGGCACGTGACTGCGGGGTAGGGGGCTGAGGGCTAAGATAGAAGAGAACGCTAAGATTGTAAACTTCAGTCCGAAGCACATGCCGTTCCCCCGTGCCCTCGGTCTTATCAACTGAACAGCAGCAGCATACAAGCGGCAATATAGCACTAACCTGGGGATCCATCGATTTGTTTACAGGCCCCCACCAGACGTCCTTCTCGGAACTGGGCTCTTTGACGATACGCTTGTCAAGTGGTGAACGACCGGTTTTTGCTCCAGAAAATGCGGTTAATGCTCCGTTCGATGTAATAGCTGAACCGGTCTCGTAGACGAGGGCATCTTCATACAGGGCCGCAACTGAGGGATTGGCAATCTGCAAAAGGCTTAGCGATAAATCACAAGCACAGCGGAAGGGGAAGGGGAAGTACTTACAATAGCGACGCGGTCATAGTCAATGTGTGCAACTTCGTAGAGCTCTTCTTCCAATTCAGTATGCTCTCGCTGTGGCCTATGCAACGGATGTCAGTTAGCAATCACATGCTTCATGATAACCTTGGCAAGCCCAGGAACATTGGCGGTTGCACAGCAGCAATTGAGGACGTACTCTACACCACTGGGGTGGAGGTTGGTTCTGTTCACGCTGCTCGTATTCATCTTTGCTGTAGGAGGTTTCTGGTTGACCGTGGTCGAGGGCATCATGAAAGATATATATGGCAATGGTTTGCTGTGGATCCTTGTCAGCCTGGCCTGCAATGCGTCCCGGGTTCGCCCGTAAGGCCCTACGACGGAGCAAGATCCGTCGTTTAAAGCCGCATAATTGGTAGGCTATGTTTCAGATGCAAAGACGCCTGTGACGAAGCCTGGAGGAAGGGGAAAGAATAGAACATACCGAATTCTAGCAAAAGTGATTAAGGAATTCGAAAAATGCCTTGAGTCTGTGCTGTCATGATTTGAGTATGAATTTAGTCGTCGAGATCTCGGAAAGTTGGTTGATAGAGCTCTGGCCCTCAGCGGGAGACCAGGATGTGCCCACATTTACGCGGACGCGGGGTAACGGGCTGATGGGTCACGGAAGAACTGTTTGGGCGAAGGTCCGACGAGCCTCACATAGTCACTGGACGCTTATTGGATGATTTAGCGAGCACACGGGATTGCAGTTCGGTCTTAGGGTAAGGGTTTGCGGATACAGAAGGATCTTTCCGTAGACTTCCGTCAAAGTGCAATGCCGAGGTGTTCGTGCACTAAGATACAAGGTGAGTGTGTTGGACAGATACGTTTGCATGCACATGTCAAACAGCAATGCAATGCAGGACGGTTGATCAACACAAGTATCTTTTCATCCCAACCGTAAAAGTCATATCTACGACATCCAGTCATGTTCAACCGTGGTAAGGGGAGGTTCTGACTGGAAAGCTCAAGCTGTTGCAGTCGCTGTCGACTGCTCTGTCTTCGTATCTGATATGTCACCAATGACTGCCTTCAAGATCTCTGGGACAATGGAGCCAGCGTCACCCTGGAAGAACCAATCTTGCTTTCTCAACCCATTCTTCCCAGTATCCGCCTTGTCTGTGTTGACCACGGCAACCCTCGCTCCTTTAGCCCTGGCTTCGTCAATGTAGCCAGCGGCAGGATACACGCGGGCGCTTGTGCCAATAACAAGTATCAAATCGATTTTCTCAGGTTTCCGCATCCAGGCATCGACCGCAATCATAGTCTTCTCGGGGAGCGGCTCGCCGAACCAGACTACTCCCGGTCGAAGAAGCCCTCCACCACACTTTGGACACTGAGGCAGTTCTTCAGCGGGAATTTGAGGGATTTCAACGCGATCGTCTGAGATATCCAAGTCCCTCAAGGCTTTGCGTTCGGCATTTGCTTGCTTCATCGAGCCATACAGAGCGCTTGTGGCCTCTGCTCCAGTTTTGTCACTACTCCAAGGGTACGGTTGGGAGCCTTCTTTTGGTATTGCTAGTGCCGGTACTATTGGATCGGTGAAGTTCTGCTCGACATGAGTGCAGTGGAAAGATGTACATTTTACATCGAAGAGGGAGCCGTGCAAGAGGTGGAGCAGGGCCGCTGGGTGTCCTGCTCGTTGGCTGAGCCCTGAAGAAAAGCTTTAGTACTATAGAAACAAACTTTGGACGCATGAATACCATCAACGTTCTGACTCAACGTGACGAAATCCTCTTTGCGTCTTGCTAACTCCGCCAGAGCATAATGTGCTGGATTCGCCAAGGCCTGCAACGCCATATGTCTCCTGTAGCTGTAAAATTGCCACACTAGCCCTGGATCCATGTCAAACGCTTCGGGTGTCGCGAGGGACATGGCATCGTGACTTCTCCACAAACCACCTGCGCCCCGAAAAGTGGGGAGACCCGATGCGGCTGACAGGCCAGCACCCAGTAAAGCTAGGATGCGGTGCGAAGACTTGAGATGTGACGAGAAGGATTCGAGGTCGCCTGGGGGTATCGTAGATGAAGACATTGTGGTAAAGAATCTATGATTCTGCAGGACTGTCGTTTGGAGGTTGAAGTTCGACTGGACACGCTTTGCTCCGCCACGGAGGAGCGTCATCGGCAATTGGTTGTAAAGGCATTGCTCAATCCTTCGCTTACACCAATCGCATTGTCAGACGCCATAGATGCATTGTGGACACCGTTGGTGAGTTGAGATGCTCCCCGAAAGAATCAAGATGAACGGCGGAAGAAAGTGGTTGCCAAGTGATTGGCCATCGGCCCAATTGGAGAACTCTCCTCTGTAACCATGAAACGATGCCTGCACGCTTTATACCAGCGTTCATGCCCATCAGCATCCCCTACCATCCCGTTGAGACCATTCGCGATTCCGTCTGATCGACTTACAAGCACATCAACTTTCCAATGTCGCTTCTACACCTCCGTCTCGGCTACTGAGCTCCAATTCGGCCAACCTGTCCATGAGACCCATCCACACTTACTGAGAGCTGGTGAACGTGAGTAGCAGTGTGCAATCCCGAAAGCATTCACCTAACGACCTCAACCAGTCACGCCGGGAATCACAGCTATCGAGTATGCCCAACGCCGCTCGAAGCTAGCTGCCAAACTCCCTAAAAATGCGGTTGCTGTCGTAGCTGCCTCCGATGTCAAATACCGATCTGGCACGGTGTTCTATGAGTTTCACCAAGACTCGAACTTCTTCTATCTTACGGGTATGGAGCTTCTATAACGAAAGAGGCTGCAATGCTGAGATTAACAGGTTTCAACGAACCGCAGGCAGTAGCAGTGATAGGTAGGCCGGATCGAACTACATCAGGTTTTCGGCATGGGATTTACTAGAACCAGGGAAGGTGGTGGAAGACAACGACCATGAGTTTCATTTATTCGTACGACCGAAGGACCCAAAAGCGGAGCAATGGGACGGAGCAAGGTCCGGCCTGCAAGCAGCTGTAGACGTGTTCAATGCGGATGAGGTGAGCAAACTCTCCCTATAGCGTCTCCCCGGAAGCTGAGAGGACTACAGGCGGGTGATATCAAGAATGCTCAAACCCTCTTATCACCGATTGTATCTGCAGCATCCGAAGTCTATACCGACCTCGCCCCAAGACCAATAGCGGAATCTGCATTCTCTCGCTTTTTCTCCAGTCCATCGCCGAAATCCGAGGGTTTTGCTGAGATCCTCGAATCTAGCAAAGTCCAGCCTCTGAAGCCTATTATCAACGACCTCCGAGTCTTGAAGAGCGATGCTGAGGTTGCCAATATGCGCAAAGCTGGGCAGATCTCCGGAAGAGTGTTTACGGAGGCAATGAGGCATGCATGGACACACGAGAAGGACCTAGCAGCATTTCTAGACTACAGATTCAAGGCTCAAGGCTGCGAAGCATCAGCCTACATACCCGTTGTAGCTGGCGGTGAAGTACTACTTGCTCAACCCTCGCCTATTGAATACAGCACTAACATAAAACACAGAACGCGAGAATGATCCACTACGTCCGCAATGACGCCACCCTCCCCCGAAAATCCCTTATCCTCGTCGACGCCGGCGCCCAACACGGCAACTACATCACCGACATTACCCGTACCTTCCCCACCTCCCCCCGCTTCACCCCCGCCCAACGCGACCTCTACACCGCCGTCCTAACCACCCAACGCACATGCATCTCCCTCTGCCGCGCCTCCTCAAATCTCTCCCTCGACAAGCTGCACACCATTGCCGAAACGAGCCTGAAAGACCAGCTAGCGCAGCTGGGTCTCGACATGTCCGGCAACGCAATGGAAATTCTGTTCCCGCACCACCTGAGCCACTACATAGGAATGGACGTGCATGACACGCCCGGCATGTCACGGAAGCAGCCGCTGAGGGAGGGCATGTGCGTTACGGTGGAGCCGGGCGTCTATGTACCCAATGATGCGCGCTTCCCGGAGCATTTCCGAGGGATGGGGATTAGGATCGAGGATAGCGTGTGTGTGCAAGAGGAGCATCCGTTTGTGCTGACGACGGAGGCGGTCAAGGAGGTTGTTGATATTGAGGCGTTGAGGGGTTAAATGGGGGGTTGGTTTTGGGTTGTTTGGGATGGTGAGGTTTTTGGGGGCCTGTCTGTAGGTTGTGTCACGAGTGATTACGCCCTTGAGATTGATCTTACATATATTAGAGTAATTGCATTGTAGCCCTGCTGAATCTTGAGACTGGAGGAAGAATTCCTCACTACTGGGCATTTGTGCAGGCGGGCAAAGCAAATATGCACGAACTATGAGTCTTCCGTTGCTTTATCACGTCGTCATTTGAATATCACAGCGCTTAACCACAGTGTAGACCGCTATATTTCAATGGTTGGTAAGCTATGAATACAAGCATAAGACCTGCGCTATTCACAAATCGCAGTAGTAAAAGCAAAAGCAAACACAACCACAGCTATCATTTACGCATTCCTCGATCTTCACATCTCTAACATCCAGATCCAGATGTCTAAAGTCTTGGCGATCCTGATAATGTGACAGCATCAGCATCTAGACTTTCCACGGCATACATTCCAAGCTGCAGATGTTGCTAACGTTCTAAAAAGGGTCGAGTGCTTGACAGTATCGATACGTCTAGAGAGGGGGCCTTCTGTTGATAGATGGCCAAAAAGCAACGTAGCTGAAAAGATGTTGCGTAAATAGGTCGTAAAGCGTTAGCGAATTCTCGAAAACAAATGGTATGTATGCAACCGATTCGGATGTCAAGTAGAGATGTCGTTAAATGGCGGTATGTTCATACGTATAAGTCCCCATGCTGGGATCAATGCGTTCAAGGTCCCGCAATAACCTGTTTGCGGTCCTAGGGCGGTCTAGAATTGCCATGCTCGGAATCTCCGGCCTGGGCCTCGCATACCTAGGAAAGGTAGATCCAAGGAGACGTCAAAGGGAGGGTCTGTGATTTTGCTAAGGCATGAGCGTATACTGTAGATGATGCCTATAGCTACTAAAATACCGAGAAACGTGGCAGCTTTCACCAATGCTATTACTTGGATTTGGTAGCCGGAGGCATGGTGAATAAGAACTGTGTCTGAGGGAATGCTCTTGAACGGTGAAAGGGTGCCAGAGACGGAGTACAGGAAGAACGTCCCTATAAAACGTAAGATCAGCCTAGAATTTAGCTAGGTAATAGCCCATCACGGCGTGATAGTAGATATAACTGTACTTATCGTATAGTTGAAATGAAAGTAGTTGGATGAAGCTTACCAACGGCGGCCGTCACATACCCAGCAATCCTTGGACTGAGCTGATACATTATGAAAACGACCAAGACGAGCCAACTCCATTGTACCACTGTAGCAGGTAATCCTCCCAGCGTGGCCATCTGAGCGATCTTCACTGATGTGTTGTCAACAGCTGCTTGAAGGTTTGCGGCGCTTGAGGTCACATCGGAAAGTAGACCGCGTGTAATATGCATCTCGACTTGCATCTGATCATGAAGTCTGGTCTGTGTTTCGGCCTGAAGAGTCTGAGCCGCACGGAATGCTTGCGCTTTGGTTTCGAGTCCAGCAAATGACTTGTCGAGGCTGACTAGACGCTGGAAGGATTTCAGCATCCCGCGAATTCACTAAAGCGGTGACATTCACCTGATCTAATTCATCCTGCCGGAAATACATCCGCGAAACCAGCTCATTCGACATTTGCTAGCTTGGGTTAACTAGTGCTCACTCACTGATTGGAACTTCCGTACTTACAAGTTGAGTGTGAATTACTCCGAAAGCCCCCAGAAGCGATTGCACTTGATCTTCTCTCATGCTTTCCAATGAGCTCTGCAGTTCTGTTGCAAGACCGCGGTTGAGGTCCCATTGCGTTGATTGTATGGCAGCCAGTTCTGAGCTTCCTTGAGCAACCTGCTGAAAAACCCTACCAATGTTCTTCTGAAGGTCAATGGCTTCGGCATTGGATTGTTGCACGTTCTTTGATCTGTCAGTGAAGTTGGATGAATTTAAGTTTAGACTGAACTCACTTCACTCAGCTCTGCTACCGCCATCTCGGCTTCCTTTGTTACCCGGGAAAACTGGCTCAACAGATTTTGCGCCGCTATGTTCATGCTATCCATTAGCTTCTGGAAAAACGATTGTGCCTCTGCACCTGAGGCCTCAAGGTCCAGTAGCAGCTGTTTCTGGAAACTATCGATCGCGACCGCAAAGTCTCGCTGCTCCAGCAATTGAGCGTTAGCTTCTGCCAAGGCCTTCGATAATGCTGAGTTGACATCTGAGTTTGTCTCAACCATGGATTTATGTAGCCTGATGAGATCATCTACCCAGGCGTCAGACCGGACTATCAAAGGACTTAGCGCACATACCTTTCTCAATCTCAACTCGCGCCGCGCGACACATGACCACCGCATTCTGTCTGCTGTTACTGTAACTTGTCCACCACTGCGGTCTAGACTCCAGAGCCTGTAGACATTGGCTCAGCTGCTTCTTGACCGCGATTTCATCAGGTCTATGGTTTCCTCCGCTTGCTATCCCAGAAAACCCTCGTCGACCTCTCGTTTCATGCCCTGGCGTCAATGGTTTGCATTGCTGCGGAGTTGTGGATCCTGCACTGATGATCTCGCACATGGCAAGCTGAGCGGCGTAAATCGACTTTATATCGTCGAGGGACGGCTCTGTATTAGATGGGGCTCCTTCAATTGATTGACATGAATTCAGAAGCTTTGATGCAGCGAGCCGATGGCAGGACGGCGACGCTTGCATCGAGTTGAGGATCTGAAGAGCGTCCGAGTAGATGCCAGAGTTTTCGATTGGTGATGGCATTACTAAAGCTGTAAGGTCTGTAACAGTGCTGTCTTCCGAGGCCTCTTTTACAAGAGACGGAAATTTGAGGGCCAATGCCTCAATTGCCAACGTGGCCAAGATGATGAAAATCAACGCCATCATAACAACGATGGCCTACAACAATGCGAAGCAGTTGGAACAAACGAAACAACAGTTGGTAGTCCGAATAGACTGGACCAGTAGTCAAGAACAGTGGAATGGCCTTAAGATGTACAGGTGCATTGCAGATTCGGCTGTACTGTCATATGGAACGGTGAGTTTGGTGGATGTAAGAAGAAACAGACAAGTGAGGGATAAAGATATACCCCTCTTTCTCTTCCTTAGGGCTGGGTTAGATTGATTCATTCATCTGGGTGGTGACGGCCACAGTCACAGTCAAGTTGGAGTTTGCCTCTGTACAGGTGAACGCCAAAGAAGAGTGGAAAGCAAGATGGTACCCAACCTTCTGTAGTCTTTCGAATAAGTACCTTAGCAGTGAGTAGCTTTGAGACGCCACAGGAAAGGCCCTGTTCTTCTTGATGTCTGGATGTCTTGATGCATGGAGAAGATGAAGGAAGATGACATGGGGAGATCGCGATTGGCAACGCGGGAGCACGTGACTTAGCGGGTCTTGGCATCAATCTTTCTTCCGAGGGACCTTGAAATGTTCGAGAGCAACAGAATCCCACAGCACAAGCATGGCTGCGACGAGAAGCCGCGCGTGCCTCTTTAAGTTATCGCAGCGACCAGTCATTTCATTACCAGACTTTCTTATTCCCGCCATATCCTCCTCGACGCCACAGCCCTTTTCCAGCTCCTCGCGATGCGCATCTCGAGTAGGCTCGGAGCCCCTGTCGCTCCCTTCTGAAGTTAACCTTCGGCTTCTCGAGCCTCCTGTGAAACGGAAGAAGATAGTTACTAGGGTAGAGCCCCCGAAAATACTCGAGATAGAGGGCCCCCTTGGTATATTACCTTTTCTCGGCCTCTAGAAGCTACTAACCTTGCACAAGGCAAGATGTCCCTGAAGCTACCCCCATACATGAGCTTCACGCACAACCAGGAGAGCAGGAAAGCTAGCTTGGAGGTCGAAAATAAAGGATTACGCAAGCAGCGTGAGATGTGGGGTAGGTCCAGTGGCCTCCCTCCTGGAAATTAGCTTCTGAGTATCGTAGGGACAACTCGCGCATACCTTCATAACCATATCTTAGGAGTATCAGAGGGCCATACCGCTATCCTAAGATTGATAGGAGTAGGTTATCGTGCCACGGTAGAACCAACAGCTGCGACCGTCAAGCCGGAATACCCAGGCCAGCAATTCGTCTCTTTAAAGGTCGGATACTCACACCCAATCGAACTTGGGGTTCCACTTGGCATGAAAGCTAGTACGCCACAGCCGACGCGTTTATTATTGGAAGGTGTTGAGAAAGAGGTGGTGAACCAATTTGCAGCGAAGATAAGGATGTGGAGGAAGCCGGAACCGTACAAGGGGAAGGGTATATTCGTCAACGACGAGACCATCAAGCTAAAGGCGAAGAAAATAAAGTGATTATGGATTGTTATCCTCGCGTTTACGAAAGCATCGGTGGTGTCTTTACTTCTATACACCAACAAAGCGTGAGGGATAAATTTAGTAAGATCGAATCGTATAGTGCAGTCATCCCATCGAAGCAACTCCATGTCAACCATTCTGGCCGTCTCATGGACACGCTGTCCGAGTGTTCAAAGTCAATGGTAGCCGTGTGCCTTACTTCGTCATCTCAAAGTCTCGAAAATTAGTAGTGAACGTACGGATGTAATGAATCCGAGGAAGTAGTTTAGCGGATGGGAAACAGCAAATCCACCAATTTAGAGGTGATCCCTTTGCCTCAAGATTCATAATATCACTGGCTGTCTTACTGATGGGCTGCATTCGAAATACACTGATGTAAGGTTCATATTCTACTTGGAGCTCAACACACTCTTCACTACGTCCAAAACTTGCGCATGTACACCTCTCGGCGCAGCGACCACCCCCTTATTATCCCTCAGCGTCCTCCCCTTCCCAAAATCCAGCCTCTTCCCTTCCGCATCCGTGACCTCGCCTCCAGCCTCCCTAACAATCAAATCACCCGCCGCATGATCCCAGATCTTCTCCTGATACGTCGCGCTCACCGGCAATCTCAAATACAAATCCCCAGCGCCCCGTGCGATCGAGCCATATTTTGCTTGCGAATCCATCCTTACGCTCTCGCTTGTGATGCCGAGTTTCTTTGCAATAGCTGCTTGGTCGCCATGGGAGGAATGCCCGGCTTCGACGCTTTCGCAGAATGTAGCATGAGTGATATCAGTGACCTCCTTCATGTGGATTGGTTGGCTCTTCTGGAGCGCGCCTTGCCCGAGGGGTCGACTTATTGCGCCAGAGCCTGAGACAGCTCCGAATAAGACTCCTCGTCCAGTGCCTCCAACGTCTGCAGACAGTGGTGCGGAGTTGTCGACCGGTAGATTAGGGCAGCCCAATACTCCGACCTTGACGTCTCCATTCTCAATGAGAGCAAGACAAACAGCATATTGCCCACCGCGCAGGAATCCTTTCGTTCCATCAATCGGATCCAGAGCCCATATCCTCCCCTTTGCGCTACCGGCGCTGTTCCCCGCGTCAATCGCCTGCAGCATTTGCTCCATGCTCTCCACTGGCCCTCCCAATTCCTTTTCATCCTCCTGATCCTCTAGCCTTGCCCCTTTCACAAGATCCCAGATCTGCTCAGTAAGGGGCTGGTTTTCCCGTAGCGTACTAGCTTCTTCCTCTCCGACAATCTCATCTTTGGGGAAATTGTGACGGATTGCATGGATGATTAGTGCTTGTGCTCCAAAATCACCGATTGTGACGGGAGATTTATCATCTTTGGAGAGGGTGCCTTTGGCTTTCTCGTGAAAGACGCGCTGGGTGAGGAGGGTGGCGCGTTGGACAGCAAGTTCGGCGATGCGGAGCTCTTTCTGATAAGACATCTTGGATGCTGTTGAAAATTGTTTAAAGGATGGAGAATATCTGAAATGGCGAGAAAATAAAGTGAGGCGAGAAGCAAAAAGTGGGAGTGAAGACAGTGCCAGGACTGCCAGGGAAACGAAGAAGAAAAGCTTTCTATTTGTCGAAAACCTGTATCTATCACTTGGTACCATTTATAAACACATTCAATACAGTTCCGACGATCCAATTCTACCTTGAAGGTGTCAGACACCGAGATTATCAAACTTGAGGTTGAGAAAGGTTGCGACTCGTAAGTTGCAGCTACTGCGCTGGGTATGTTTAGACGAGCCTTGAGACTGTTACGGAAATTTCAAGCGAGGGGTATTGACAAACCGTCAAAGCTTCCCACCACTACTTTCCCTTTGACATCCTCTCCTCTCTAACAAACATCCACTATCTACAACCATCTGAACATGTCATTTGCGCTGACTACTACGAAACGCAAGTTTAACAAGATACTTGATTCCATTTCCAACGCCTCCAGCACATCCCTAGTGGCCCAGGATGATCGAAACAATGCCTCCACCACAACACTTTTTACCACGCTTGAATCGGCTTCTAAAAAGCGTCGCATTTCGCGACCTACCTCAGCCTCTGCATCCTCTACAAACTCAGCCGCGTCACGAAACCCAAGCGTTCGGCCGTCACTGCGACAGCTGAGCCCTTCAGGCATGAACAAGGAGCGCAAAGCTCCCAACTTCGCGCCGTGGGATCGAGGTCAATTTTTAGAGCGTCTGGCGACCTTTCGACATGTGGACAAGTGGATGGGAAAGCCTGAGAAGATCAATGAAGTACAATGGGCTAAACGCGGTTGGACATGTGTTGGGAAAGAAAGGGTGGGGTGTGTAGGTGGCTGTGGGAGGGAGGTGGTCATTAAGCTGGAAGGAGACCGGGAAGAGCGGAATGAAAGAGACCAGGCTACTACGGAAGCACAGGATCAGGACGGTGAGGCGTTAGGGGAGGACATCAGCGAGGACTGGCGTGAAAGTGCACGAGACCAATTGGTCGACAAGTATGCTGAGATGATTGTTACCGAACACGATGGAGGCTGTCTATGGCGTAGAAGAGGCTGTGATGGTAAGAGTGCATGTCTCGAAGCGTGGAGTCGGTCTTGCTAATACGGCCTGTGTAGATGCAATTCACCGACTACCACTCGCCCACCAAACCATGGCTTTGGACAGCCTACGCATACGCTATGAATCTCTTGTTGAGATGGCTTCCGAACTACCCAGCAGACTTTCCACGCCATCCTCGTTTGATGTGAATAAGATTGCCCATAACGCTCCCCGCATAGTTCAGACCAGACCTGAGACTCCGTCCACCGATGCTCCACCGCCTTCGTCAGACCCGAAACCCTTTAATCTGGAAGCACTCACCTTGGCTCTTTTTGGTTGGCAAGCAGAACCAAATCACATTTCCGGCCTAGCGACTTGTACCGCGTGTTTCCGACGACTGGGCCTTTGGTTATTCAAGAGCCCTTCGGCTCCTTCGGATGGTTCAACCCCTGACTCAGCCTCCATGACTCGTCTCGACGTCATTGGTGAGCATCGCGACTACTGTCCATGGGTCAATGGCATATCCCAAAGTGGAAGCGCCGCCCTTCGAAGATCGACATCCTCGACGCAGGGGCTGGCCGGCTGGGAGACCTTACTCCGTGTACTAATGAATGCGCAAGATTCAACGACGGAAAGCGAGCGTTCTCCAATACCCGATCAAGACGGCGCAGCAAGCGAAGTGGCCAGTGTTGCAAGCTCATTTGCGGGACCTGAGGAGAAAGCCAGCAGAGATGAGAAAGACAAAGAGAGATGGGCGAAATTGAAGAGACTGAAACGGATTTTTAATGTGAAAAGAGGAAAAGCGAAGGGAATATCAGCGGTACCGAGACCAAGGACTGCAGGTTAATGGGCATTAGATGGATGGCGAAATGACTTTGGTTGTGCATATTCTTGGCCACTTTCACGTGGGGTCTATCTAGTACTATTGATTCAAGATACCCATGAAAACACATTGACGAGTGTGGACCTGCATTATTGCCCCTGAATATATGATACTTCCTGAGCAACAATGTCTCCGGAGTAATGGCCCCGGAATATCTCCGTTCTCCGCCGACTCGGAGTCCGGAACGGGAAGCGGAAACGGTTCTTCCGGGCTCTAAATTCACTTTCCCGGAAACAGTTAGGCAAACCCTTTTATGCACGCCTTTTCCGGCAACGCCCAAGTCCGGTCAGCTCTAAGATACTACGATACGAAGGAGTCACTGCGCATGATGAGTTGATGACTGCATATTTCTGCATATTCACAGTCATCCGGATCAACCTGGACGCAGCAACCGACAGTAAGAATCACATCGATTGGAGGAGAGTCGATCTTGGCGACCATTTCCACTGACTACGGCATCTTTACGCGAAGTCATCCCGGAGCGTGGGACAAATGTTTGCCGGTGGTGGATGACAGTCAGTTAATATCGATTCAACTGCTGCCTGTTGCTGTTGTCAGCTCATTCGAATCTTCTCAACTCTCATTATATTATGGCCTTGGATCTTCATGTGTAATTCACGAAGGCTTTCTTTGCTCGCGCTCATTACAATTGGCCCTTATTCCTTTGATAATTAGACTGAATGGCTTCGACCGGGCCGTGGGGTGCAATCCCCCAAGCGGAGGGTGTCATTCAAGGTGTTGAAAATGCGCTCGAAAAGTTCTCGAGCCGTGACCGTCAGCATACTGGCGAAAAATCGGATTCATCAATTACCGACACATCCAGCGGTGACCTCAAGAAGGGAAATGGGGATCAAGAAGTTACGAAGCTCGCGCGCCAGATCACCCAGAACTCTGTCAAAACTGCCGGTGGAGGCTACCCAAATCCGTTTCTTGGCACCAACGACCCGGCGCTGGATCCGTTGTCAGGCCAGTTCAGGCCTGAAACATGGATGAAAACATTGATGGGCTTGCAATCGCGAGACCCCGAAAGATATCCGGAGCGAATAGCTGGAGTTTCTTACAAGAATCTCAATGTCCATGGCTTCGGCACTCTGACCGACTACCAGAAAACCTTCGGTAATGCTCCCTTGGAAGTTGCTGGTATCTTCAACCGAATAACTGGGAGAGGGCAAACGAAGATACAGATCTTGCGGGATTTCGAGGGGTTAGTCAAAAGTGGGGAAATGCTTGTGGTGCTTGGAAGGCCTGGATCTGGATGTTCAACGCTACTGAAGACGATAGCTGGAGAGACGCACGGTTTTTACATCGATGAAAAGTCGGATATCAACTACCAAGGCATACCCATGAAAACTATGCACAAGGACTTCCGAGGAGAGTGCATGTATCAAGCCGAAGTCGATGTTCACTTTCCCCAACTGACCGTCGGACAAACCCTGAACTTTGCAGCTCAGGCTAGAGCTCCAAGGAATCGAATCCCTGGAGTGACTCGTAAACAGTATGCCAAGCACATGACCGATGTTATCATGGCAGTCTTCGGTCTGTCGCATACGTATCACACAAAAGTTGGCAACGATTTTGTGCGAGGTGTGTCCGGCGGTGAACGGAAGCGTGTCAGTATTGCAGAGGCAGCCTTGGGTGGAAGTCCGCTACAGTGTTGGGACAATAGTACACGTGGTTTGGACAGCGCGACTGCATTGGAGTTTGTCAAGACTCTAAGGTTATCGACGAGTTTGTCAGGTGCAACTGCTGCGGTAGCTATATACCAAGCTTCTCAGTCCATATATGACATCTTTGACAAGGTTGTTGTCTTATACGAAGGTCGCCAAATCTACTTCGGTCCCATCGGTGCAGCTAAAGCTTACTTCGTCAACCTGGGATTCTATTGCACCGAACGTGCTACCACTGGAGATTTTCTTACATCTTTGACTAATTCGGTGGAACGAATTGTACGAGAGGGGTTTGAAGGCCGTGTTCCACGAACGCCGGATGAATTTGCTGTGGTCTGGCAGAAAAGTGAGGCTCGATCCGTACTGCTTCAAGAGATCGACCAATTTGAGCACGAATTCCCGGTTGGAGGTGAGAATTTAACCAAATTCAAGCATTCTCGGCAAGCACAGCAAGCGAAAAGACAGTAAGTTAATCAGCATCTTTGAATCTAGCAAACAGTAACTGACCTTCTTCCCAGAAGCACCAAATCTCCCTATACAATTTCTGTGCCGATGCAGGTTGGCCTTTGCATGGAGCGTGGATTTCAAAGGTTGCGTGGAGACATGAGTCTCGCCTTGTCAGGAATAATCGGCAATAGTGTCATGGCTTTGATCATTGGCAGCGTATTCTACAACCTTCCAACTAATACCGGTACCTTCTACAGCCGGGGCGCATTGCTCTTCTTTGCAATCCTGCTAAACGCGTTCAGCAGCTCCCTCGAGGTTAGTACAGGAACCCTTCTTACCATGCATTTCACATTTTAACATGTCCACCTAGATCTTAACACTTTATGCCCAACGTCCCATTGTTGAGAAACAAGCGAAATACGCATTCTATCATCCGTTCTCTGAGGCAATAGCTTCCATGATCTGCGATTTGCCAAACAAACTTACTACCTCGCTCTTATTCAACCTGGCCCTATACTTCATGACAAATCTGCGAAGGACACCATCAGCATTTTTCACCTTCTACCTCTTCTCGTTTGCCTGCGTCTTGGCAATGTCCATGTTCTTCCGCACCCTCGCCGCTACCTCCCGCACTCTATCACAGGCTTTAGCCCCTGCAGCAGTTCTAATTCTGGCTCTGATTATCTACACAGGTTTCACGGTCCCGATAGGTGATATGCACCCTTGGTTTCGTTGGATTAATTACATCGACCCTGTCGCATATGCTTTCGAAAGCATCATGATCAACGAATTTCACAATCGTCGATTTCCTTGCTCAACGTTTGTGCCTACAGGACCAGGTTACACCGACGTCGCTTCGGATCAACATGTCTGCTCGACTGTTGGCGCCGTGGCGGGAGTGAGCTACGTGGAGGGTGACGCGTATCTCCTCAAAAGTTTTCAGTATGTTCACTCGCATCTGTGGAGAAATCTTGGTGTCATTGTTGCATTGACGTTCTTTCTTTGTGGCACCTACCTCTTTGCCACAGAATTCATCTCCGCACAGCGGTCGAAAGGTGAGGTTTTGGTCTTCCCTCGAGGCCAGGTACCGGCTCTAGCGAAGAAAAATGACGAAGAAGAACAAATGAACGACCGCCAGACCGCTCAAGGTGCGACCGCCGAGAAAACCGTATCCGGCAGAGAGGTTCCTCCAAGCATACAAAAGCAGACTGCTATCTTTCATTGGGATAGTGTGAATTATGACATCAAGGTCAAGGGTGGAACGCGAAGGCTGCTCGACGATGTAGATGGTTGGGTCAAGCCTGGCACTTTGACTGCTTTGATGGGTGCTTCTGGGGCTGGTAAAACTACTTTACTGGATGTACTTGCCAGTCGTGTCACGATGGGTGTAGTGACAGGCAAGATGTTAGTCAACGGACGCCAACGAGATAGCGGATTTCAGCGCAAGACGGGCTATGTTCAGCAGCAGGATCTACATCTCTCAACATCAACAGTACGCGAGGCCCTAAATTTCAGTGCACTGCTGCGACAACCTAAAACCACCCCCAGAAAAGAGAAGCTGGCGTATGTCGATGAGGTTGTCAAGGTGCTCGAGATGGAAGCTTATGCTGACGCAGTCGTCGGAGTTCCCGGGGAAGGCCTGAATGTTGAGCAACGCAAACGTCTGACGATTGGGGTTGAACTTGCTGCTAAGCCGGCACTCCTGCTCTTCCTTGATGAACCAACTTCGGGTCTCGACAGCCAGACTGCTTGGTCTATCTGTAATCTGCTCAGAAAACTAGCCAATAATGGTCAAGCCATCCTCTGCACTATTCATCAGCCTTCTGCGATACTTTTCCAGTCCTTCGACCGCTTGCTATTTTTAGCAAGTGGCGGGCGTACAGTCTACTTTGGTGACATTGGAGAGAATTCGAGAGTTCTGACAAATTACTTTGAAAGAAACGGTTCGAGAATTTGTGGTGAGGAAGAAAATCCTGCTGAATGGATGTTGGACGTCATTGGCGCTGCCCCGGGATCCCAGAATACAACAGATTGGCCTCAGGAATGGCGCGATTCGCCCGAAAAGCAAGACATTAGGACCACACTTGCCGAGATGAAGGTTGCGCTCTCGAAAGAGCCCGTTGACAAAGACCCGACAGCATTGCGGGAATTTGCCGAACCTTTCAGCATTCAGATTCTCGCGGTCACTCAACGAGTCTTTCAACAATACTGGCGAACACCATCCTATCTCTACTCCAAAACTGTGTTGTGTGCCGGCTCGGCTCTTTTCATTGGGTTCTCGTTCTGGGATTCAGCCGTCAGTCTTCAAGGGCTGCAGAATCAGCTCTTCTCTATTTTTATGATGATGACCATCTTCGGCAACCTGACGCAGCAAATCATGCCGCACTTTGTCACGCAACGTTCGTTGTTCGAAGTCCGAGAGCGACCGGCGAAGACTTACTCGTGGACGGTTTTCATGTTATCCAACATCATCGTCGAGTTGCCGTGGAATACCTTGATGGCCATCATAATTTTCTTTTGTTGGTATTACCCGATTGGCATGTTCCGCAATGCCATCCCAGCCAACCAACTCCATGAACGCGGTGGCCTGATGTTCTTACTTGTCTTTGCATTTCTAATCTTCACTTCTACCTTCACCGATATGGTAGTTGCGGGTATTGAGACCGCGGAGACTGCTGGTAATATCGCTCAGCTTCTCTTCTCCTTGACCCTAATCTTCTGCGGGTAAGCACTTTCCCTTCTCACTTATATCGCGTACTAAACCTCTCCACCAGTGTCCTCGCCACCCCCGCTACCCTCCCCCGTTTCTGGATCTTCATGTACAGAATAAGCCCCTTCACCTACCTCGTCGACGGCATGCTCTCCGTTGGCCTCGCCAACACTCACGTCATCTGTTCTCAAATCGAGTTATCCCATTTCAACCCCTCTTCCGGCTCTACCTGCGCCCAATACATGACTCCCTACCGTCAGGCCTATGGCGGCTATCTAACAAACCCAAATGCAACAAACCAATGCGAATTTTGCGCCGCGAGCGACACGAATGTGTATCTGGCGCAGTTGAGCAGCCATTATGAAAACCGCTGGAGGAATTTTGGGATCATGTGGGCATTCATCATCTTCAACGTCTTTGCGGCCTTGTTCTTTTACTGGCTTGCTAGGGTGCCAAGAAAGCAGAAGGTTCAGGAGACGCCAACTCCGGATCAGATGTCGAAGGTCCAGACGAACGTGTCGAGGCCTGCGACGAATGTGTCGAGGGTACAGACCGCGAAGACGACGAAGGAGGGGTAGATACAGATTTCGTTCGGGATATATTGGGTTCGGATAGTGTGGGGCGTTGGGGCGCGGGATAGACCGTCGTTGGATCAGGGTGTACTTTTTGTACAGAAAGCAATAATCGTATGGCCTTTTCCTTTCAAGCAGCACGGTAGGGAGCATCACGTTCGTCTCTCTTCTAGGAAATATTCTCCGTTCTCGGAGTAGGAATCAGGTGCCTCGATACTCGGAAGCATTTCATTCATAGATAGAATTATACAGTGAGAAAAATGTAGTAAAAGATGTTCTGATCTGTAAAAGTTCGTCTTGATATCAATTCAAATATTGCCGCTGGAATACCGAAACTCCCATCTGATGATATATCAAACCCCGTCCACCGTGCAGAAAACGGGGCATACAATACCTCAATCGGTTACGAGCATTATGTAACCCTGCCTGCCTCCCTGTCATTGGCTGCAGCAAAAGCACTCCCCCGGCTGCTTGCTTGAGGGGAGCACGCTAGTTGGCCATAAGGAAACCTCAACTCAGGCGCAGGTGCGACCAACGCTAGAGCTCGATCGACGCATCATGCTGCAGCCTGCTGCCATGCATGATCACTCGACGCGCATAATTCCGCATTCCTGAGCTAAGGTGTTGATAATCTAAAATCATAGGTAGATAACAGCATCGACGAACAGAAAACTCTTAATCTTCTTAGATTTCTTGAATTCAATGTAGTCTTTATTAAGGGAATCAATATTTGCACACCCAGTTTCCATACATGCACACCCAATTTCACTAGTTCTACATAAACACTCATTCAAATTAGGATTAGTTACTGATACCTCGGTCGATTAGAAATACCTTTATCTGTATGAGTGCTTCACCAAGAATTAAGTACCTCTGAATCAACTGTTATTTCCAAGCTAAGGTAATTTATCGCGTTACACATGCAACATCTAACATATTACCAGATATTCAATCTACCTATCTCGAAGGACGAGGTATCCGTGCCCCCCACTTTCGCTCAGTAAGCGAAGAACTGAGCGAAAGTGGGGGGCACGGATAAGGGGGGTGACGAAGGTTCAGCTGTTGTAGAGCAGATTCCGGACTTTCAAGAGCAAGCATCAGGTGGTGGAGGCTTTTATGGTCAATTTCAGGTGTAAATTAGCTTGGAAATAACAGTTGATCCAGAGGTACTTAATTCTTGGTGAAGCACTCATACAGATAAAGGTATTTCTAATCGACCGAGATATCAGTAACTAATCCTAATTTGAATGAGTGTTTATGTAGAACTAGTGAAATTGGGTGTGCATGTATGAAAACTGGGTGTGCTAATATTGATTCCCTTGATTAATCAATGATCAGAAGTAATCGTGCATTGATGATGAAGTAAGGTAGTTACAGGTAGTGTACGGAATAAACTTGTAAAGGTTCATGAAATTTATGTATTAAGCTCAGGCGTTAGCGTAGCTCTTAGCTTCGGGCAATCGGCATGGTCGACCGAGCTCTAGCGTGGGTCAGCCGACCTACATCCTCATAAGGCCGTGGCAGAGCTGCACACAGCGCTTGGCGGTAAAAAAAGATGCTGCCTAGTTTCCTCCCATCGTCGTTGAAAACCTACAAGGAAGATACCAATAACATTGCTACGTGGCTAGCGGTCAAGGCAAAACAATGCGGCTATCCCCCCGATCTTCTTTGTCAGACTGAGCCATCCACACCGTCGTCCTCTAAGCCTTCCCTGCCTCCCACGCGTCTAAAGGGCAACGCACGAAAGAAAGCCAAGGACGCTGAAAAAAGGAATGGAGACCGGTCAAAAACCCCACAGGCTGTCGGCAACCCTCCTGCAAGAGCTAGCTATATCATAAAAGTCAGAGATTTCACTGACCTGGCTGAGTACATTGTTGGCTCCAACAAGCCTGTGGTAGAAGTACCCAAGTCTATAGCCACCATTCTGGATCGTGCTATCGACCTTCGAAGGCGACATGGCATCTGGTCCCGGGGACGGAAAGACTCTGAGGGGCCTCCTGACCAAGGAGTCGATCCGGATGAGAGCCATTCCTACTTTCTGGGCATTCTAGAGCGCACGCGCGAGATTCTTAAACCTCGCATGCCATCCGATATGATTGATGACTTTCTGTCAAAGCCGATTTCGGGAGTTGGTGTCAATGTAGATCCCGAAGGGCAATCTACTAGCCCGATCGGCAATAAATTCAGCAACCTTAGTATTCAGGAGCCATCTCAAGAGTTCTTGGATGCACCTGATATCACACCGGCCGCTGCGTTCCAATCTGATTCCGAACATCGCTACGAAGCAGAAACAGTGCACAGCCCCGAGGAGCATTATCTGGCGGCTCACTGCCTGTTTCAGGATGTGAGAAATATACGTTCATTTCTTCGCCAGCTGTGGGCTAGCTATCGAAACGGTACTATAGAGCTCGTTGCGGCGTCTATCACTACGGACACCGCGATCGACTTTGTCCGCAGTATCGAGCGAGATTACCTGCAGCAATTCCCCGAAAAATCAGACTATGAGAGCATCGTGGACTTGTTTTACAAAGCTCAATGTTCAGTCCGAGGCGAAGATCCAAGTCATAAACAGCACCCCGACGATGTGTTTAATTTTGCAGTTTACGATCTGGCAGAAGAGTGCCTTCTGTCGACATATACTATTCTCTCTAGCCTGCAAGATGTGATTAGTCCAGGGCACCTTCCGGTTTACAAACCAGGCCACTTCGGTCTTCGTGATTTTAGGAGCGACTGGTTTCAAAAGTCACCGAGAGCAAAGTTTCAGGATGATAAAATTGTACTTCTCGAAGCCTTCCCAGATCTTATGCTGATGACAACGATGACCTCGAAGTCACCTCTAGCTGAAGACGAGCTCATTCGTGGTTTTCGCGAGATGTCACCTGGCAACAGTATTCCCCTATGGCTCGTGTTCGCTGCGCAGTGTTTCCTGGACACCCAACATGTGCTCAAGCAGGAAATTGGTCGCGCACATCAACACCTGGTGACGACTGCTAATGCCATCAGGGGCTCTATCAAGCAGAATCTAGATTTCCACCAATCACTTCGCATTGACCATTGGCCTCGAACGAATGACTACCCATTCAGCGAAATGCTCAGAGTCATTGAAGAGTGGGTACGAAACGATGTGATAGCCGAAAGGCTGAAAAAGGTAAATCGTCAATTATACTAGCACACTGCATACATGCTTCTCTTGTGATATGATTTGCCTAAAAATAACAAGCGTTTCCGTGTATAGAAGAAGCAGTAAATAGCTGACTCTTATCCAGATCCAGCGCAATATGCCAGTTCCAGATCCAGAGCCGTTCCGCCTTCTAAAGCAGTACCCTCTTCTATGCGGTCTCTTCACGTTTGTCCTCAAGACCCGTGCACAAGAAATATGTCTCGCCTTCGCAAATGCCTGGGGATCCATACTATACGCCAGTCATCTCTACAATGCGGCGCGCCAGGAGAAGCTTCTCCTGAAATCTTGGACAGATTTGGAATTGCTCATCGCATTGCACAGCCCTGAAAGGTTCTTTGTTGGCGATTGTCCAAAGAGCTTGGAAGAGTATCTCAAGAGGTTCTTGTTAAGCATGGGTTATTCTGCAACTGCTTTTGCTAGCAACCGTAGGAGTGGTGCCCTAGCAGCATCCGCACGAGGGCCCAGACGTCTGACAAAGTTGTGCAAGGCTGGAGCACTTTTCGCGGGGAGGTATTGTAATAATGATCGAAATGTGTCCGTAAGTATATTTTCGGAGTTGTTCATACCTAATCTAGACCGAATTATAGGGTTGAGACTTGTTATCGGAGTAAATACTCTGCAAATATGCTTCATACCTAATAAATCTATCCTAAAAGGAGCAGAGCTAACTTGGAGATTTTGCAGTGGACGCGCGAGTCCATCCAGCCGATTATACAGTCCAAGATGGACGACAGCAGTGACGACGACGACGGTCATTCAGCTCAACCCGAAGTCACTGCCACTAACAAAAAGTCCGAGAAAGTCAAGGTGTCGGCAACAGGAACCCTCCTCAGGAAGCCCAAGAGAAACCAAGATTTAACAACCACTGTAGACTTCCTAGAAGGCCTTGCTAACGCTCTACATGCCGAGTCACTAGAGCTCTCGATCGACTATCTCTGCGTACACAGATTTTGTTGGATGGTCTTGCGAGAAGTGAACGAGCGGTGCCGGCCAAAATTACTCGAAATGTACGGCGGCGGCTACCTGGAGAAGGAGAACCAATTGCCGTTTGTTGTTGGTTATATCTTCATGACCGCCACGCAGACCTCTCGCGTTGCGAATATGCTGTTACCAAGGCGCGATGGCGGAGAGGTGTCAAGCCGGTTGTTGGCAACGGCTGCGGAGTCAATTAAGGGTATGATCGATAGTGGAGCCGGGGCTATGGAGATTAAGAAGCTTGAGGAGATTTTCGGCTGTGAGATTGATCTTAGTGCACTGGATGACTGAATAAACTTCACCGTGGAGCACAAGAGTGGTGATAACCTCATGACACCGACTTCTCAATGTTTTTAATTCTTTAACATATCAGAGATAAGTACTAGAATTTCAGCCATACCGTAGTCGTCAAATTGCCATTTATCACCCGATTCGACAGGCTTAGTACAGGGACTTCACCTCCTCGCGTACATTTCCATCATCAAGCCATGTACTTTATTGTTTTAATCTTGACTTCAGCCGCAATCCTCGTGTTGCTCGACAGCTTCAGCATACAAGTATTATCTCGCTTGCGGTTTGTACCTTCTTCCCCCTTTGTTGCCGCTTTGGCTTTTCAGCATTCGACGCCTTTTGAAAGTTCCATCATATCAGCGTTATGCGTACGGTTCGATGTCGATTCTGCTGCGCACGAACTACGAAAGGGGGGTTAATAGACGGGATCGGCGTTGGTAGGTGACGGTCGCTTGTAGCGATGAGATTTTCGTTACGAGGTTTTATGATGGGCGCAAGAGCGGGTTGTTCTGTTGAGGTTGTAAAGACACTTGGGCTGACTTGCGGTTCCTATATCGTCGATAAAAACATTTTGCTTTAATTTGTACGTTGCTTCATGTTGCATATTGATATTACGATTTTACGATTCTTTAATGTTTGCTAATTTTGATGTAGTCTTGCATTTCAGCTTCTCTCGACACGGCTGCTGTGCTTCGCAAGCCCACGCGTTTTAAATCTACTGAACCCTGTATCTCAGTCTTGACCAGCTCGTTAGCGAACATAACTGATTACAAGGTAACCTGTGGCCGGCACCCCCCATTACCAAGTAGGATGTTTCTGGGGTGAGGGGGAATACGTTCGGTATGTGCCCTGACCTCGAGTCCGCCGCCCTCAGTACTTCTGCCACCAGCCTCATTTTTCAACGCGTCATTATAAGAGAGCTCGGGGCAATTGACCGTCAGCAAAACCGCTGAGAACACGCGAGAGAATATCTTGAACACTGCCGCTGAGGCACCACGTGAAAAAAGTAAAAAATAACCATTTCCTTGAGAATGAAAGAAACTGAAGCAGTAATTCCAACCTTCTCCCAGCGAACTTTGTATCTACCAATCTCCTTCTGTTAAATGTTTGATTATGTCAGTCTAGCGATGCCTACAAGAAACCGCGACTCAGATTCCGGCTTTCCTCGGTCTGGGGGGCTGCGAGTCCCAAATGCTGCTGTATTATACTCTAGGTTCACTGTCCTTGGGGTCAAGATGGAACCCACCTCTGCAATGATCTCCATATTATCTCATATTGTCTACGATCTCTATAGAAACATGAATTTTCTAAGCGTTGCATATCAGAGCATCATTTCCATTTCGGACACAAGCAGGCTAGCATCCATTGAGTCCCAAGCCATTTGTGAGCAGTCTTTGTTTCAGGTGTTGTCCCAAAATTATTTTGACATTCACTTCCTGTACAATGCTAATTGTTCTAACAGACAATGGAGATGAACAAAGATGAATCCTAATTGTCAGTTTCAAAGAGCATCCCTTGAAAATCTTGTTGTCCAATTATTTTAAATACCATCCGGCGACCAAGATCTCGAGTCCTACCTGGAAAACGATCCGAACACCTGAAACTCGACCTCCAACACCAAGCTGCAATGTCGTCCATAGAATGTGGCAACTACAATGTGATGTACCAAAGCCCCGGTGACACGCACACACGATATTACGCTAACCCACCGCCGCCAACGCATGGCTGGATAAAATTCACATTTGAAGGAGCGAAAATGACCGTGACGAGCCATTCCCCCGAGCGCGGATATGAGCGGATTCGCGGCGGCCCTAGGACTCAGTCCTACGCCGAAGACTACAGTGACGAATCCTCCAGCTGGGGACGAGAGCGAAGTCGCCGAAGCGCCCCTAGGACTCAGTCCTACGCTGACGACTACAAAGACTGGCGCCAGACCCAAGAGGACAACAACTCCCGCCGCCACGAGAGAAAGTCCCGCCAGTCGTCCAACCCCTTCAACTCCGGCCCCAGCTTCTCCTCCGGCTCCTCCTCCCGCCCCAGATACACCCCAACCCCCGCCCCCTCCAACCTCCCGGACTATTACGCCATCCTTCGCGTCTCCCCTTCCGCCACGCCCGACCAAATCCGCAAAGCCGCGAAAATTCGCCGCATCGCTGTCCATCCGGACACGATGCGGCGCAAGGCTGCGCAGCAGGGGAAGAAGCTGTCAAAGGCGGATGAGGAGAGGATTGACCGTGTTGCCAAGGAGGTGGGGGAGGCAGCGGAGGTGCTGGAGAATATCACGAGTAAGATGGATTATGATGCGACGAGGTAGGCGGAGGCGGAGTCGAAGGACCGGTTTTTTAGTGAGTGGTTTTTGGTTTCAAATGTATTTTGCTGTTTTGGTTTTCTTTCAAACCTACGCATTGATATCAGTATAAGCAAGTTCTTAAATGTCGACGCTAGTTTTGCTTTCCAGAACTTCCCTTCCACCATTGCCTTTCTCAGATCGTCCGAATTCTTACACGTCCCCAATGCTTGCCTTTTCAGCTACTCCTCTCCTCCCTTCTCTTCTCTTCATCCCTAATGCAACCGATTTTATAGTTTCATGTTTTGCTGTAACTCTCGCTTATTCTGCCATGGTCACGGCTCCTCGTAGAGACATAAAAACGAACGAAAATTCCTGAAATTCAAACGTCGGCCTCGGCCATTCGTCAAATTCTTCCTAATTTTTACCCAAAGGTGCTTCGTTCTAGAACGGAATAGATGTCTCGGAAAGCTTCTTGATCGCGCTCAGCATTCCCTGTATCTACTACGCGATTGAGGATAGGGGAACTGAACTGGTGGGATAAAGGTTTTTTCTAGCTGAACCTAAGGGAAATGATGATCGGGAACAGGTGGATGCCTCATCTTTATATTCCCGCAGTCACCAATTATTCAATTCCCCAATCCCCTATCTCCCTGTTCCCCTTGTGCCAAAACTGAATATTTTTATACTCACTAGCCGAATATCAAGAGGGAAAAAGAAACCAGCCTTTCAATGAATAAAGAGAAAATCTTTGGTCATGAGAATGTTGACTAATTTTATTTACAAACACCGCAGTTATGAGCTTTTCGAATCCGCCCACCATGCTCTCTCTCTCTCTCCACTGTTAGCCTTTTTTTTTTAAAAAAAAAGAGAAAAGTATTTCATTAATCTCACTCTCTTCATTCACAATCTCTCCAACCTACCACTCAGTCATTGAACCCTCACAACCCCCTTGCCTGCGGGTGTACGTGGGTGCTTGCTGTTACAGCTGTGAGAACAGCCCTAGATGCACTTTCCGAAGGATAGGAGCGATGGTGTTGTCGTGGGGCTGCCCGCGCATCCTCCGAGCAGTTTAGTAGGGGGCAGAGACCGGGGTCTGGGCCAATGATAGGAGAGCCGGGGGCATTCCTCGGATGTACATATAGATTCCTTTTCGGTATGTAGATAGAGATCATTCATACACACGCGTTCTACAGGTCCTTCCTGCAGCGGGCTGGACATTGCATTAGCAAAAAGCCTCTTAACAAGGATTATTTGTATGAGGGCGTAAGCCAGCTATACCTGAACAAGCCCGGCAACGCTTAAGCAACGTCCAGCCCGCTGCAGGAAGGACCTGTACAGTACCTTTCTACTAGCACGATCATTGCACATGTCCGTTGTTTGCTCACTCTGTTTGTTTCTACAGCTCCCTATACCGCACCTGTACCCTATTCCTCGACAACGAGATTCGACTTTGCAAATATGAACGTACTACAGTATGCATCAAAAAGATTCACAGATTTAAGATTGTAATAGTTGATGTATAATGATAAGACTCTTTAAGAGATGAAAATAAATTTGTGATCAAAATTGACAGAAGTGCGAACTGATGAGATAACAGAGAGATTTTGAGATTCTGTATAAAAACGAAAGTGACAAACTCATTTCTTGAAATAGTTGAAAAATGATAAACATGTCATGCTAATGTTACAGAAAAGAGATTTAAAGATTTGCACGTTGAAAAAACAGAAATCAAGTCAAGTGACTTACGTAAGTATTCTCTTCCCTAATATTCTCTCTTCTCATTGGCTCTTCTCAAAGCACTCCCTCAGCTGCTTGCCTAGGAATTTCACGCTAGTTGGCCAACAACTTCCACACAAGGGACGAGCTTAGTGGGGGCTACGGATATGTACACGGTACGGAGGTACACCCGAAGGATACAGGTCGGCCGACCAACGCTAAAGTTCAGCCGACCAACGCTAACACTTTGCGCTAGGCTTCTCGTCACCTGCCCGAGCCATTTCATAAATTTCATGGTCGGTTGAACTCTTTTCTATTCAACCATCAACAACTAATACATAATCAATCCTAGATTGATCTTGAATTAATAACTCTGAAGTTTTATTTAACAAGTCAATCTCAAATGTAAATTATGTAATCAGTCATTGATTGATCTAGTATTATTTATTGATTGATCATTACTATTTACATCATTGAATTTTCTTTTAATTAAGAATATATATAAAGCTTATTAATCATTTATCAATAACTCATCAATCAACGATTTGTTACGAGCGTATCAAGGCTGATTATGTTACGATCCTAGCTACGCACCTATGTTGGTAGCTATGTTGGTGACTATGTTGATGACTATCGCCGGCCGCTCGTCGCTAGGCTATAGGGTTGTTCCGAGGCCAACCCTATTCAGGGTTAGCTTATGTTCTTCTGAGTCATATAGATAGCCGACCCTTCCCTTCTAGATACTTTCCTTCCTTAGCATTTATATACTCGTTACATTACACCCATATGACTCGCTCTATGCTGGCCCCTAACATTATATAAATGCTCCTTCGTTACAGGCGAAGTGAAATAA
>JAABUU010000453.1_pt1 | contig 93154 bp, 86 predicted proteins | sample 5559301 | NCBI WGS metagenome assembly JAABUU01 (sample SAMN10711884, study PRJNA513360) | rock metagenome | isolation source: Antarctica rocks | place: Antarctica: Victoria Land, Richard Nunatak white | reverse complement strand
TGTGCTCTGGACTGTGATTGGGCATGCTGCGCCGTCCCTCGGGACAAGCGCAGCGCCCCAGCTGCTCCACGACTCACTCGCTAGGCGACGGTCGCTTCAGGACACGAGGTCCAAGGCCTACAGGTTCTCCGTACGAGCCTGAGCATAGGGCTTGTAAGTGACTTTGTCGCGCCCTGACTCCACCCAGCCCCGAGCTTCGTACAGACTCACGAGCACCTCTTCGTGGCAGGCGCAGGACGCTGACGGCAACAGCTCTCCCGCTGGCCACTGATCCAGTGTCATCAGCGCCCCATCCAGGAGGCGCGTACCGAACTGGCCTCTCCCGCGGCGCTTGGCCACTGGCACCACGCCCTGGTCTGTCGGCACCATCCATATGAGGGGGTGACCACGGCGGCATCGAAGTACGTTCTGAAACGTCCTCGGCTTGCCGGCCCTTGCCGCTAGTTGCCTACGAAGTTCTTCCAGGGACTGTGGATCTAACGGTGTTTCCGGCCTGACACGCTGAGCGCTGCTCGGCGGGAAGCAGCGCTGCCTCGTCCGGCGGCAGGGGCTGCGCCGCGGTGCGCAGACCGGCCCGCAGCCGCCCGGCCAGCCGCTGGACGGTGCTGGGTGGGGTGACCTGCTCGGGTGGGCCCTTTGCGACGAGCACCGCAGCGACCTCGTCACCCGGCCGGGCAGCAAGCACCCGGACGTGCGCCTGCACCTGCTGGCTCGGGAGCAGCCCGACCCACCCGGTCACCGGCGAGAGCACGAGCACCGGCTGCCGCACCTCGACCCGTCCTCGGCCCGGCGGTTCCAGCAGCACGAGCCGCCCGGTCGTGACGGCCGTGTCGTCCCGCCGCGCCGCCCCGACCACCCGGCCGGCACGGCGCTGCGGGTCGCTGGTCAGCGTCACCGTGACAGCGACGTCGGTCGCGCTGCCGGCCAGGGCGTGCAACGGCCCCTCGTGCCGAGAGGAGGCCCGAACGCCGGCTGCGAGCATTCCCCCCGCCAGGCCGATGCACGCCGTGACGGCTGCCAGGCGGATGCCGCGACGCAGCGCCGGCTTACCTCGGCCACGGACGGCAAGCCCTGCCCCAACCAGCGAGGCGACCCCGGCGAGCAGCAGCACGTGCGCCGAGGTCCGACCGACGAGCGCATCGGCCCACGCGCCGAGCACGACGGGCACCAGCCGCAGGTCGAGCGGCCCAGCAACAGGCTCGTCAGGACGGGCCTGCGTTGTCACACCCGGACGAGCGCCATCAGCGTCTCGCCCTTCTTGCCGCCCAGCCCGGACACCTGCCGCAGCTGGTCGGCCGAGGTGAAGCCCCCGTGTTGGTCCCGCCACTGGACGATGCGCTGGGCCAGCACGGGTCCGACCCCCGGGCAGGGCATCGAACTGTGCAGCGCTCGCGGCGTTGAGGTCCAGAGGTGCGGCCGCGGACGGAGCGTCAGCCCCGGCGCTGGAGGCTCCCGACTGGCTGCCCGTCGTCGGTGGTGCCGCCGCCGACCCCGAACCGCCGACGACGATCTGCTCCCCGTCGACGAGCCGGCGCGCCATCGACAGCCCGACGGTGCTGCTTGCGGCTGTGACACCACCAGCGGCGCGAACAGCATCGCCGACCCGGGCGCCCGCAGCCAGCCGGACGACGCCCGGATGCAGGACCCGGCCCTCGACGTCGACCACGAGCGGTGGGCCAGCCGCGGACGAATGGGCGGCCGGGGTATGCCCTCCGGCTGCGCCGGCCGCCGCGCCGGAGGAAGTCCCCGACGCCTCGACGCGCGGTGGCGCCACGGCAACCGACGCCGGACGCGGTGCCGCCCGCCAAGCGAGGACCACGGCGACGAGCGCGGCGACGACGGCCAGCGCCGCCAACCCGAGGGCTCCGCGTACGCCGGGGTCGAGGCGCCGCCCAGTCAGCGCCTCGGGCAGCCTTGCGCACCATCGATCGAACCTGGCGCTGCCGCGTGCCCGGACGGGACCATCGGCCCGGCCGTCCGGGCCACCGACTACCGGGACCCACTGCCCCACGTCGAAGTCGCCGGGCCCAGCCGGCCGGCTTGGCGGCGCAGCAGACTCACCAGACCCCGATACCGACTGCAGCCGCAGCAAGCGCTCAGAAGACTGCGCGGCATCCGGGCGGCTCGGCAGGGCGAAGGGCATGGCGCGACGCTAGGGACGCAGCCGTCCCCCAACGGCCATAGCGGGCCTGATGGGGATGACGGCCCCGCACCCACAGATTGCGCCGACCTGTTGCCCCGCGGGCGAAAACTTGAACGCGGCTCCGCAGTACGCGCAGCCAGGCTGATCAGCCCGAGGTCGAGCCACCTAGCTGGTCGTCGGCCGACAGCTCCTTCATGACCGTGTTGGGCCCATCGAAGCTGTCCTTGCTCATCCCGCGCAGGGCATCGACGAGCCCCTTGTCGGCGCCCTTGGACTCGGCGTGCGAGGCGAGGTCCTCTGCCGTGCCCGGGTAGTCGAACCCGCCGAGCGCCTTCTGGACCTCGGTGACCTGGTACCCCATGCGGTGCTCCTCCCTTGGGCCACGGGAGCCCGTGGCGGGACGAGCCTGCCCGGGTGAGGCCGGCCTGATCCTCGAGCAGCACCCGACTTGCGCTCAGCCAGGGACCACGTTGACCAGCCGCGGAGCACGCACGACGACAGTCCGCACCGGCCGGCCGTCGAGCGCCCGCTGCACCGCGGCCGACGCCAGAGCCTGGGCACGCAGGTCGTCCTCACCAACGGACGGCGGCACCTCCAACCGGTCCCGCACCTTGCCGGCGACCTGCACCACGCACGTGACCGACTCCTCGACCAGCAGTGCCGGGTCCGCGACCGGCCAGGACGCCAGGTGCACCGAGTCGCCGGCCTCCGGGTCGTGCCCCAGCAGCGACCAGCACTCCTCGGCCAGGTAGGGCACGAGCGGAGCGAGCAGGACGGTCAGGGCCTGCGCCGCCTCGCGCACCGGACGCTCCTCGGCGTGCGCAGCCCGCAGCGCCCGCGTGAGCTCGCGCATCCGAGCCACGGCGACGTTGAAGCGGAAGCCCTCCATCAGCCGGGTGACCTCGTCAACCGTGTGCGCGAGGATGCGTGACACGCCCGCGTCGAGCGCCGCCCCGACCGGCTCGGCTGCAGCGTCCCGGCACAGCCGCCACACCTGCGACAGGTAGCGGGCCGACCCCGCCGGTGACATGTCGGCCCAGTCGATGTCGTCCTCGGGCGGCCCCGCCGACAGCATCGTCAGCCGGATGGCGTCGACGCCGTGGGCCGCGAGCTCTGCGCCGAGGTCGACCCCGTTACCGAGCGACTTCGACATCGCCTTGCCCTGGTTGACGACCGACCCCTGGTTGAGCAGGGCACTGAACGGCTCGGTGAAGTCCACCATCCCCATGTCGTGCAGCACCTTGGTGAAGAACCGGCTGTAGAGCAGGTGCAGGATGGCGTGCTCGACCCCGCCGACGTACTGCGCCACCGGCATCCACTCGCGGACCTGCGCGGCATCGAACGGCGCGTCCTCGTACCCCGGAGAGCAGTAGCGCAGGTAGTACCAGGACGAGTCGACGAAGGTGTCCATCGTGTCGGTGTCGCGCTCGGCCGGTCCGCCGCACCGGGGGCAGGTCGTCTCGACCCAGGCGCGGTTGGATGCCAGCGGCGACTGCCCCTTGGGGGCCAGCGCTTCGCCCCGCATGTCCGGCAACTCGACGGGAAGCTGGTCGTCGGGCACGGGCACGATGCCGTCGGCCGGGCAGTGCACCACCGGGATGGGGGCACCCCAGTAGCGCTGCCGTGACAGCAGCCAGTCGCGCAGCCGGTAGGTGACTGTGTCGCGGCCGAGGTCGCGCTGCTCCAGGTCGGCGGTGACGGCGGCGATGGCCTCGTCCTTGCCCAGCCCGTCGAACGGCCCGGAGTTGACGAGCACCCCGTCGCCGGCCGTCGCCACACCCGTCTCAGCCGGGTCGTCGCCGCCGGTGTCGACCACCACACGCACCGGCAGGTCGAAGGCGCGCGCGAAGTCGAGGTCGCGCTGGTCGTGTGCGGGCACAGCCATGATCGCGCCCGTGCCGTAGTCGGCGAGGACGTAGTCGGCGGCGTAGACCGGCATCGCCTCACCGGTCAGGGGGTTGGTGGCGGTGACACCCAGGTCGACCCCGGTCTTGGGCCGGTCGGTGGCCTGCCGGTCGATGTCGGACAGCTTGCGGACCTGCTGCAGGTAGGCGTCGAGCTCGTCCCGCCGCCCGGGCGCGCAGACCTCGGCGGCCAGCGGCGCATCGGCCGCGATGACGAAGAACGTCGCGCCGTAGAGGGTGTCGGGCCGCGTGGTGAACACGGTGACGGTGCGGTCGCCGATGCGGAAGTCGACGTGGGCGCCGTGCGAGCGGCCGATCCAGTTGCGCTGCATCAACAGCACCCGCTCGGGCCACTGCCCCTCGAGCGCGGCCATGTCGTCGAGCAGCCGGTCGGCGTAGTCCGTGATGCGGAAGTACCACTGGGTCAGGTCGCGCTTGGTGACCTCGGCGCCGCACCGCTCGCAGCGCCCGGCGACGACCTGCTCGTTGGCGAGCACCGTCTGGTCCCGCGGGCACCAGTTGACGGCCGAGGCCTTGCGGTAGGCCAGCCCCCGCTCCCAGAAGCGCAGGAACAGCCACTGGGTCCAGCGGTAGTACTCCGGGTCGGAGGTGTGCAGCCGCCGGCTCCAGTCGATGCTGACCGCGTAGCGCCGGAACGACGCGGCCTGGGTGTCGATGTTGCGGTAGGTCCACTCCGCGGGATGCGCGTCACGCGCGATCGCGGCGTTCTCGGCGGGCAGCCCGAACGAGTCCCAGCCGAGCGGATGCAGGACGTCGAAGCCCCGCAGCATCTCGAACCGCGCGACCACGTCGCCGATGGCGAAGGCTTCGGCGTGGCCCATGTGCAGGTCGCCGGAGGGGTAGGGGAACATGTCGAGCACGTACTTCTTGGGCCGCCCCGCCCGCGGGCCGCTCTCCCCCGCCCGGTACAGGTCGAGCGCGTCCCATGCCGCCAGCCAGCGCTGCTGCGCCGCGGCGCTGTCGTAACCCTCGCGGGCCGGGTCAGCTTCTCGAGCCGGGTCGGCAGGCGGGCCCGTCGTGGCCGTGCTCTTGGTCATCGGTCCCTCGGTGTCGGTCGCCTGTGGGGCTGTGCTCGGGTGGCGGGCATGAAAAAACCCCTCACGCGGGAGGGGTCGCCGTGCTGTGAGTCCTCAGCACGGCAGGGCGAGCAGCAGACCCGGCATACCCGTGATCGTAGCGCGGTGGGCCGCTGGGCGGCGGCCACGACCGGTGCGGCCAGCGGGCAGGATGACAGGCGTGCGGCTCGCGACATGGAACGTCAACTCGGCCAAGGCCCGGCACTTCCGGCTCGTCGACTGGCTCGACCGCGCCCATCCGGACGTCGTCTGCCTGCAGGAGACCAAGCTCAGCGACGTCGATTTCGACGCCCTCTACGCCGATGACCTGCACCGCCGCGACTACCGCTACGTCCACGTCGGCCAGGGCCGGTGGAACGGGGTCGCAATCGTGTCGCGGGTCGGGCTGGATGACGTCCGGGTCGGGCTGCCCGACTCCGCCGGCGCGATGGCGGGTGAGGCCCGGGCTGTCGCCGCCACCTGCGGCGGCATCCGCGTCTGGTCGCTGTACGTCCCCAACGGGCGCAGTCTCGACGACCCGACCTTCCCCGAGAAGCTGAAGTGGCTGATCGCGCTGCACGGGGAGCTGGCCGCCGAGGCGCACCCCCTGGTCGTCGCCGGAGACATGAACATCGCCCCCACGGATGCCGACGTGTGGGACCCGGGTGCATTCGCCGGCTCCACCCACGTCAGCGAACCCGAGCGCACCGCCCTCGCGGCGATCGAAGACCTCGGCCTGCTCGACGTCGTGCGCCGGCGCTGGCCCGACCAGGCCGTCTACTCCTACTGGGACTACCGCGCCGGCATGTTCCACAAGAACCTCGGGATGCGCATCGACCTGCTGCTCGCCTCGGACGCGGTCGCCGGGCGGGTGGCTGCCGCCTGGATCGACAGGCAGGCCCGCAAGGGCAAGGACCCGAGCGACCACGCCCCTGTCATCGTCGACCTCGACGAGGCCCCGGACGGCGACATCGGGCCGATGGTGCCGCCGCCGTCCGCATCGGGTGCCCCGCGGGGCCGCACCGTCGCCAACGACCGTGACTCCCGGACGGCGGACGCCCCGCGCGCCTGACTCCCCTTCCCCGCTGGCACCCGTACCGATTGCGTGATCCGGGGCACACTGTCCTCACCGTCGTCAACGACCACGCGACGGCGGGACATCGAGGAGGGCATGTGCCGGGCACCGAGCAGGCAACGAGTAGCTGGCCGCCGGTGCTGGCGCGCTCCCTGAGCTACCCCGACCGGCCCGTCGGCTCGATCCTCGCGGGAGCGGCCGAGCGGTGGGGCGAGCGCACTGCACTGGTCCATCACGGTGAAGAGCGGTCCTGGCGCCAGCTCTGGCGGGATGCCTGCCGCTTCGCCCACGGGCTGACCGGGCTCGGCATCACGCCCGGCGACGTCGTCGTCCTGCACCTGCCCAACTGCCTGGAGTACCCGGTGGCGTACTGGGGGCTGCTCCTTGCCGGTGCGACGTTCAGCCCGGCCAACCCGCTGCTGCCCGCCGACAACCTGGCCTTCCAGGTCGGTGACTGCGGCGCCCGTGCCGTCGTCACCTTCGGTCCGGTCGCTGCCGTGCTCGCAGCGAGCCGAGAGCAGGTGGCGGCCCGGACCGTCATCGTGGTCGGCCCGGTCGACCCCGCCGTTCGCAAGCAGCTGGGCGAGCACGTGCTCGACTTCCAAGAGGTGCTCGGCGGCCAACCGGACACCCGTCCCGAGACGCTCGTCGACACCGGCAGCATCGCGCACCTCGCCTATACCGGCGGCACTACCGGCTGGTCCAAGGGAGTGCGCCTGCCGCACCGCAACGTCGTCACCAACGCGCTGCAGTACGCCTGCTGGGGCAACGGGGCTGTGCCGACCCTTGACCCACACGGCGACGTGGTCCTTGACCAGGTAGGCAGCGCCGAGGAGTGGCCGACCCGGCTCGGTGAGGGACTACTGGTCAACCTCACCCCCTGGTTCCACGCGATGGGGACGGTCGGCTACCTCAATGTGCCGGCGCTCGCCGGCAGCACACTGGTGCTGCAGGACCGTTTCGACCCGGGCGAGTACCTGGCCGCCGTCGAGCGCCACCGCGCCACCTCCATGGGCGGCGCACCGCCCATCTTCGTCGCGCTGCTGCGCCACCCTGACTTCGCCACCCGCGACCTGTCCTCGGTACGCACCGTGGCCTCCGGCGCGGCTGCCCTACCCGTCGAGGTGATCGACGGGCTCCAGCAGCGCCTGCCCAAGGTGATCGTCGGCGAGGGGTACGGCCTGACCGAGATGACGATGGGGGCGACCTCCAACCCCAGCCACCGCTCCGGCCTGCGCAAGCCCGGGTCGGTCGGGGTGCCCGTGTTCGACACCGAGGTCCGCATCCTGGCCTTCGAAGGCGGTGACCCGTGCCCGACGGGCGTCGAGGGTGAGGTCTGCCTGCGCGGCCCGCAGGTGATGGCCGGCTACCACAACCGTCCGGACGAGACCGCCGCTGCGCTCGTCGACGGCTGGCTGCACACCGGCGACATCGGCGTGCTGGATGAGGACGGCTACCTGCGGATCGTCGACCGCAAGAAGGACATGCTCATCTACAAGGGCTACAACGTGTACCCGCGCGAGCTCGAGGAGCTGCTGTTCACCCACCCCGCCGTGGCTAACGCGGCGGTGGTAGGCCGTGCCGACCTCGAAGCGGGTGACCTGCCAGTCGCGTTCGCGGTGTTGCGGGCGGATGCGAGCGCGAGCGTCGAGGAGCTGCTGGCGCACGTCAACGAGCGGGTCACGCCCTACAAGAAGCTGCGCGAGCTGCACCTGATCGACGCGATCCCGGTCTCGGCTGCGGGCAAGGTGCTCAAGCGCGAGCTGCGGGCAGGCCTGGCGGGCGAGCCGGTGATCTCGGCGCCGCCGACGATCCCGCTGCCGGAGCCCACGCCCTCGACACCCTCATCGCCCGCAACCTCGACCCCCGCGGGTGGCAGCACCGGGGCTGCAGCCGGGTAGTCGCAGTGGTGTGACGACAGCCGAGCCGGATGCCGCGCCGCATCTCACCAGCGCCGACTTCCCCAGCGGCACGGGCCCTGGCCTGCCACGCGACGAGGACCGCGCCCCCGGCGCACCGTCGCCGGCTGAGGCGGCCCGGGCACCCAAGCGGTGGATCCCCCGGCAGGTGCTGATCACCCCGGCCGCTCGGGAGTGGGAGCACGGGCGGGCCATCGCGGAGCGGGCGGCGGCGCTCGGGGCCGAGGTCGTCGAGCTGCGGGCCAACCGGCTCGCCGGGCTCAGCGGAGCCACCCCGCGCGAGACCTACCGGCTGGCGAAGTCGACCCTGGCCGTCGTCGTCGCCCCGCCCTCCAAGCTGCGCCTGCAGCCCATCCCGCCGAGCGCGGACTGGCGCGTCGACCTCGCTGAGGGCTGCCCCGCCCACTGCCAGTACTGCTACCTCGCCGGCTCGCTGCAGGGCCCGCCCGTGACGCGGGTGTATGCCAACCTGCCCGAAATCCTCGGCGTGCTGCCCGACTACCTCGGCCGGCGGACGCTGAAGCGGGCGCACGAGGGCACGACCTTCGAGGCGTCCTGCTACACCGACCCGCTAGGCATCGAGCACCTCAGCGGCTCGCTCGCGGTGCTGATCCGGCACTTTGGCGCCTGGGAGGCCGACGTCGGGCTGCGCTGGACGACGAAGTACGACGCTGTCGGCCCGCTGCTGGACCTGGCACACGGCGGCCGGACGCGCGTGCGCTTCTCGGTCAACGCCGAGCCGGTGTCCGGCCGGTATGAGGGCGGCACGGCACGGGTCGACGAACGCCTCGGGGCGCTGCGACAGCTGGCGCTCGCGGGCTACCGCGTCGGGCTCACCGTCGCCCCGGTGATGCCGGTCGAGGGGTGGGTCGAGGCCTACGAGGACCTGTTCGTCCGGGCAGCGCGCGCCATCCGCGGCGTGCCCGGGCTCGACCTCACCGTCGAGTGCATCACCCACCGCTTCACCCCGGGCAGCAAGGAGGTGCTGCAGGGCTGGTACCCGCGCACCCGGCTGGAGATGGACGAGGGCAGCCGCTCGGCCAAGACCAACAAGTTCGGCGGCCGCAAGTACGTCTACCGCAAGCCGGTGATGGACGAGGGCAGCCGCTCGGCCAAGACCAACAAGTTCGGCGGCCGCAAGTACGTCTACCGCAAGCCGGTGATGGACGAGCTCAAGGCGGCCGTCGAGCAGATGGTGGCTACGCACCTGCCGCAGGCCGACGTCCTGTACTGGACCTGAGCATCGGACCAGTTCGGGCCAGTGAGAGCACAGCAGGGCACAGTGGGGCGGTGAGCGCCGACGACGACCTCATCCCACCCGACCCCGCCCAGGCGAGGGCGGCGACGGAGCTGGCCCGCGAGCTGGTGCTCGCCGGCACCGCCGACGACGACGTGGTCTGGCGGCTGACGCGCAGCGCCGACCAGGCCAGCCTGCGACGCGCCGCGCAGCTGGCCACGAAGTACGCCGGGTTCCCTGGCACCAGGATCCAGTTGGTGCTGGAGGCCGCCGCCGAGGGGCGAGCGCCCGGTCGTATCGCCGACGAGCAGCGCGCGGCCGACGAGGCCGAGCGGCGCCTGCTCACCGCTCCGCCGCCGGCGGCCTGGGCCCTGCTGGCCGAGCAGGTACCGGGCCTGGCGCAGCTCGCTCTGCAGGTCGAACAGCAGGGCAGCGGCCCCCGCCCGGGGCTGCTCACCCGCCTCCGGGCCGGGGGCGAGCGCCGGGCATCGCTGCGCGGAGTTCTGTCCCGGGCACGGCACCTGGTCGGGCCGGACGCGGGCCAGAGCGACCCGCTGCTGGGCTCACCGGCAGCGGCCTTCGTCGCCAGCCGGCACCTCGTGGCCCTGCTCGAGCAGGCCGAGGCCCGACGGCAGCAGGACTGACCGGCGCCGGCCGCGCCACCGGCAGCCGGCTAGAAGTAGATGCGGCTGACCGTCTCGGCGACGCAGGCCGGCTTCTCGGCGCCCTCGATCTCGACCGTCTGGGTCAGCACCACCTGGATGCCGCCGCCCGCCTCCTTGGCCGAAGTCAGCACGGCGGTGGCGCGCACCCGGGAGCCGACCTTGACCGGGTTGAGGAACCGGACCTTGTTCGAGCCGACATTGACGCCCATCTTTGCGCCCTTGACCTCCCAGATCTGCCACGACAGGGCGGGCAGCAGGGACAGCGTCAGGTAGCCGTGCGCGATCGTCCCACCGAAGGGCCCGGAGGCCGCCTTCTCGTCGTCGACGTGGATCCACTGGTGATCGCCGGTGGCGTCGGCGAAGGTGTTGACGCGCTCCTGGTCGACGCTCATCCAGTCGCTCGTGCCGAGGGTCTCCCCCTCGGCGGCCATCAGCTCGTCAGCGCTGGTGAAGGTGCGCACGTGTCCTCCCTGGACTGCCCTGGATGCCGGCACGCGGACGGTGCCTCTGCTCAGCCTTGCAGACTCACCGCTTGTCACGGTGAACAGGTGCTGCTCCGTCGGCACCCGCTGCTGCCGCTCACCCGATTCCGCGGGTGAGCCGCTCGCGCCAGCGGGGAAGGGACCTTGACGTGACCGAGCGACAGGCCCAGCCGCATCCTCGACCCGCCCGCCGGACTCAGCAGGTCGGGGGGCTGCGGTGACCCGGATCGGGCTGGTCCTCGGCGCGGGCGGGGTGGCCGGCCAGGCTTTCCACGCCGGCGTGCTCACGGCACTGGACGACGTTGCGGGCTTCGACGCGCGTCGCGCCGAGGTCATCGTGGGGACCTCAGCAGGCTCAATCGCGGCTGCTTTCCTGCGCGCCGGGCGCGGCGGGCACGAGCTGCTGGGCCGCTTCGGCTCCATGCCGGCTGGGCGCAGCCGGGGCAGCTCGGAGTACGGCGAGGAGGCGCTGGCATCACCGGCCGCGGCCGCGGGCCTGGCGGTCGCGAGGCCAGGCCGGGCGCGCATCGGCGGCCGGATCGCCGGACTCGTTCCGGCAGGCCGTACCAGCCCCGGCGGCATCGTCTCCATGATCCGCGGCGCTGCCGGCGATACCTGGCCACGGCGCACGACGTGGATCTGCGCCGTGCGGCGCGCGGATGGGCGGCGGGTGGTGTTCGGCCAGCAGGGGGCGCCCGCCGCTGACCTGCCCCGCGCGGTGGCGGCCTCGTGCGCCATCCCGGGTGTGTTCGCGCCCGTCCGCATCGACGACGAGCTCTACGTCGACGGCGGCGCCCACTCCCCCACGAACCTCGACCTGCTCGCCGGGCTCGGGCTCGACCTCGTCGTGGTGAGCTCGCCGATGTCGGTGTCACGGTCGGCTGCGCTGGGGCCGCGGGTCGACCTCCCGCCACGCCTGCTGTTCCTGGCCACCCTCGCCCGGGAGGCTCGCGCGGTGCGCAGGGGCGGCACGACTGTGGTGTCCATCCAGCCGTCCGCGGACGACCTGCGGATGATGGGCCTCAACGCCATGAACCCCCGGCGGGCCCAGGACATCGCCAACCAGGCGAGCGCGACAACGCGCGAGCGGCTTGCCGACGGCGACTTTCGGGGGCTTCTGGCCGGGTAGCCAGTGGGCTACGGCGTAGCGGGCGTCGCGGTCCTGATCTCGTCACCCACCCGCACCCGCCCCTGCCGGGCCACTGTGGCGCCCACCCCGAGGCGCCCGTACCGTTCGCGGTGGATGGCGCGCAGCACGTCGAGGTCGCGGTCGATGCCGCCGGGCTGCGGCCGAGTGACCATCACGCAGCGCCCCATCTCCATGCCGACGTCGAGCCGGGCGTCGCCCACTGCCACCCGTAGGCCAAGCAGCGAGGTCTCGGTGTCGTCCGGGACGCCCTCCCCGCCGAGGACGACGTTGGTCCGGAACCGACGTGTCTGCCAGCCGGCGATCGTCGTCGAGGACACCAGCGAGATCGACGCGCCCGGCTCGTCGTGAAAGGCGCCGTGGGCGCCGTCGAACGGCTCCCACCGGCTGAGTTCCTCGTGCTCGGGGTCGACCGGGTTCTCGTAGCGGCGCGTGACGTCGTCGCTGGTCGAGCGCAGCAGGACCGATCGGCCCAGCCAGCTCGAGAGGGCCTCGTCGTCGTCGGCGATGCTGCCGTCAGGCAGCGTGATCGCGGCGGAGCCGTCGTCGCGGAGCCGGCCGCTGGCGAACAGGAGCTCGGGCGCGCGCCGTGCGGTCAGCCCGAAGCCGGTCTCGGCGTCGAACAGGGCATAGCCGCGGTCACCGACGATGCCGTGCGGACCGATAGTGACGTCGTCGAGCTGCTCGCCCTGCAGCGACTTGACCGGGAAGCGCCACAGCTCGGCAACGCGCATGGCGGCAGTGTAGGAGTGCTGGAGGATCCGGGTACGTGCCTATCGGCGGCGACGAGCCCGGATGCCCAGATAGATCAGCACGGAGACGATCACGACGAACGCGACGATGCCCAACACCGACGTCTTCCCGCCGCTGCCGGAACCGGGCCGGATCGGGGGCGCAGCGGCACGGCTGCCCACTGACAGGACGAGGGAGAACAGCGCGAGGGCAGCCATCGGCAGGGCTCTACCCGCCGGCACGCCGTGCCCAACCACTTCGACCGGCGACCCCGCGTCAACTGGCAGCGTCGCATCAACCTTGCCGGCCAGCAGGCCGATGACCGTTGAGTGTCCAGGCGCCCACTCGAGCTGGTGGCGGGGCTGGCGGTCCTGGGGCTCGCCACCACGGGATGCCTGCCCACAGCCGCTCCGACGACCTCGTGGCGACCCGCCTGGGGCGTGGCCCTTGCCTTTCCGAGCCGGACGACCGAGGCGATGCACTGCCGCTACGTCACTCGGCTGGCCGCGGGTGGGACCCGCGTCGAGGCTGAGCTGAGCGATCCGGCTCCGGCCACGGCGACATCGAGCTTCCACGTCCGCAGCGTCGGGGTGGCGCTGAGCAGCAGCCCGGCGGCGGGGACGGCATCGCTCGGTGCCCTCATGCCCCTGACGTTCCGCAGCGCGGCGGCTGTCACCGTGGCGGCGCATACCCGAATTCAGTCAGACCCGCTGCCGCTTGTCGTCCACGCCGGGCAGAGCCTGGTCATCGACCTGGCGGTCGACCCGGGCGACGCCCCCAGCGAGGGCATCCCCGGCGAGCACAGCGACTGCTCCCCGCTCGCCGGCGGCCCACTCCAGACCGATGTCGGCGTGCGCTGGCTGTCCGGCCTCCTCGTCGACGGTGCAGCTGTCAGGAGCCTCGCCGCGCTCGGCGACTCGATCACCGAGGGACTGAGCCTGCCGACGGGTGGCTACCAGCGGTGGACCGACGACCTGTCGGCGGCGGGCGACGACGTGACGAACGAGGGCGTCACCGGAGGCGCGCTCGGCCGCCCCGGGGTGTTCGGGTCCTCGATGGTCTGACCCGCCTGCACAGCCTCCTCACCGAGCCCGGGCTGACTGGCGTCGTCATCGAGCTGGGCACGAACGACCTCGGCGCGGGCGGGAGCTCCGCAGAGGTCCTGACCCTGCTCGACCAGGCGCTGACGCTTGACCGCAGCCACGGCTTGGCGACCGCCCTCGCGACCATCACCCCCCGAAGCGCGGTCGGGCAGCCCTTCGCGCAGGAACAGGCTCGGTTGGCGGTGAACACGGCGCTGCGCGGCCAGTGGCTCACCAGCCGTGGCGGCACCCTGGTCGACCTCGACCTCAGCCTGCGCGATCCGCAGGCTCCCTCCCGGCTGCTGCCGGTGTACGACTCGGGCGACCACGTGCATCCCAACGCTGCTGGTCAACTGCGGATCGCTCGCACCGTCGCTCAGGCGTTGTCGCTCCATTCACCGCTGTAGGGCGACCCCAGACCTGGGTCCAGGCAGGACGAGCCGGTCCAGGTCTCAGGCTGTTCCCTGCTCGACGCGCACCACGATCTGCGACGGACGGGGGTCGGCGTTCAGCAGTGCGACGAGGTCCGTGCGGCGGTTGCGCACGGCGGCCTGGTTGACGTAGCCCTTATCGGTGATCTCCCCGGCGTCTAGATGGGCCGGCTCGGTCAGGACGAGAAGGCGCTCGACGCACTGCGAGGACCCGCCGCCTTGGGCGGCCAGCCGCTGCATGGTGGCGGCCAGCTCCGCCCGCAGCGAGTCCTCCGGCACCCCGTCCGCTCCGACCCGACCCGCATGGTCCGGGTGCAACCACGCCATCGCCGTGACGCAGTCGCCGTCCTGGCCGCAGATCACAGCGTCGGCGAGCACGCCCTGAGACGCCGAGAGCAACTTCGGCCGCAGCGTGCCGACGCTGACGAAGGTGCCGGTGAACAGCTTGAAGTCCTCGGCGATCCGCCCGTCGAAGAGCAGCCCGGCGGCGGGGTCGCTGGGGTCGGCGAGGGCGACGGCGTCCCCGGTGCGGAAGTAGCCGTGCTCGTCGAACGCCGCCTGGGTCAGGTCCGGTCGGCGGTAGTAGCCGGGGGTCACGTTCGCGCCGCGGACCCGCACCTCAATCTTCCGCCCGACCGGCACGAGCGCCAGCTCCAGACCGGGCAGCGGTACACCGAGCACGTCGCTGCGGGTGATCGGGAAATGCGCGGCCGTGACCGACGGTGAGGTCTCGGTCAGACCCCACGCGGTGGTCATCTGCATCGCCGCACCGTGGTTGGCGGCGAGCTTCTGGATGCGGTCCCACAGCTGCTGGGGCAGGGCGGCGGCCGCGAAGAACCCGATCCGCAGCCGCTCGAGGAAGGCCCCGGCGACCGCGGGGTCGCGTTCGAGGTGCGGAAGCAGTGCAGCCCAGCCCGCCGGCACGTTGGGATAGACGGTCGGGTGCACGTCGGCGAGGTTGCGCACCGTCCGGCCGATCAGAGCCGGGGCGGGTCGGCCGTCATCGATCCACAGCTCGCCGCCGCGGGTCAGGACCATCCCGAGGCAGAAGTTCCCGCCGAAGGTGTGGCTCCAGGGCAGCCAGTCGAGGAGCACCGGCGGCTCGTTCGCCAGGAACGGCCAGGCTTGCCCCATCTGCTGCTGGTTGGCCGCCAGCATCCCGTGCGTGTTGAGCACGCCCTTGGGGCTGCCGGTCGAGCCGGACGTGAAGAGGATCTTGGCGATGTCCTCACGCCGCAGCCGGGCGCAGCGGTCGTCGCCCTCGCCGGTCGGGTCGGCGCCGAACTCGTCCACCGGCACCGAGCCGGGGATGTCGCCGTCCCAGCTCAGCACCATCCGACCCGCACCGGCAGCCTGGACTGCGGTGGCGAAGGACGCATTCTCAGCGACGACCAGTCCGGGCTCGACGAGGTCGGCCATCGCCCGCAGCTTGGCGTGGTCGGTGCTCTGCAGCGCGTAAGCCACGCTCGTCGGCACGAGGGGCGCACCGACAGTCATCGCGGCCAACATGACGGCCAGGTGCATTCGGCCGTTGCCCGACAGCACCATCACGGGACGGTCGGCCAGCCCGCGGTCGATCAGTCCTTGGGCGAGCCGGTCGACCTGCGTCCGCATCTCACCCCAGGTCGAGCGCGACCACGCATCCCCTGCCCGCTCGGCGACCAGCAGCCGGTCGGGATAGGCGTCGGCGTTGGCGCGGAAGGAGTGCACGACGCTGACCGGATGGTCGGCCAGAGGGTCGGCCGACCGCAGCAGCAACCGGCCATCCGGCGCCTGCTCGGACTGGATGCGGGGCGTCGAGAAGGTCTCGCTCACGGGCGATGAGGCGGGCATCAGTCGGTGACCTCCAGGACGAGGGCGGCGCCGGTGTCGCCGGCGGCACATCCGGTGAACAGGCCGAGCCCTCCGCCGCGCAGGCGAAGTGTCTCGATGAGCTCGGCGATGGACCGCAGCCCGGTCGGGGCCTGCGGGTGACCGAAGATCAGGCTGCAGCCGTAGGTGTTCATGTCCTCGGCCTTGATGCCGGTCTCCCGGGCGAAGTACAGGTCGTTGACGGCGAACGGGTTGTGCGTCGTGACCGCGCGGACGTCGGCCAGCGACCGCCCGGCGGCCTCCAGCGCCGACATCGCTGCCGGCACGGGTGCCTGCGGCATGCGGCTCTTGGCCACGCGCGCGAAGCCGACGCCGAGGATGCGGACGACGCCCTCGCCGGAGACCTCCCGGGCCTCGGCCTCGGTGGTGACCACGGCCCCGGCGCAGCCATCGGCCGGGTGCGTCTGCGACGCGAAGGTGGGCAACGCCCCCGGCGCCGCCGGCGGCAACCCGCCGACCCCGGCCCGCGTCTTGGGGCGCACGCCCTCGTCCGCCTCGAGCACCAGGGAGCCCTTGCGCTGCGGGATCTCGATGGGCACCAGGTACCGGCGCTGAAAGGCCCGGTCGTCGGCCAGCCCAGCGCTGTACTGGTCCCAGCGCAGCGCAGTCAGGTCGTCCAGCTCCTCCCGGGTGGCCCCCATCTCGGCGGCCACCGCCTCGGCGGCGGCGAGCATCCCGGCGCCTGCCCACGGGTCGCGCGCGAAGCTGTCGAGCACCCAGTGCGAGGTCACCGGCGCCCCGCCCATGGCGCTGGGCGCCGGCCACGACAGGGTCGGCCCGTTGGAGATCCGGTCGGTGCCCACCACCAGCTGCGGACCGGCCCCGGCGGCGACCGCCCCGGCGGCGGCGTGGATGGCAGCCACGCCGGTCGCGCAGGCCTGGCTGACCATCGGGCCGGTCAGACCGGGCGCACCGATGCGTCCCGCGAGTGTGGGGGCGCCGTAGAAGATGTCGCGCTGCGGCACCGTCCAGCCGAGTACGAGGCCGTCGAGCCGCTCGGGCTCGATGCCGCGGTCGGCAAGGGCGCGCGTGGTGACCGCGACCGCGAGGTCCAGGCTGCTGACCTCGCCGATGGACCCCTGCCACTTGGCGAACGGGGAAGACCACGCGGAGCCCAGCGGGATGGCGACGTCGGTGAAGCGCATGGCGCGGCTCCGGAGAAAGAGAGATGTGACCTGCACCATCAAGGCAGGTCGTGCATCACTGGTCAAGATGGACGCCTGTCCATCATGATGGACAGCTGTGGATGGTCTCGGGGTGCTCGGCAGGAACGTGCGGCGCTTACGCAGCGAGCGACAGCTCAGCCTCGGCGCGCTCGCGCGGAACTCCGGCCTGGCCAAGCAGACGCTCGCCAACCTGGAGAGCGGGACGGGCAACCCGACGGTGGAGACGTTGTTGGCGGTCGCCGGGGCACTGGGCATCGGCGTGAGCTGGCTAGTGACTGAATGGGACAGCCCGGTGCTCGTCCGGCGGGGCACCGACGCCGAGTGGGCCGCCGATGTCGCTGGCCGGCGCCGGACCCTCGACCAGATCCACGGCACGGGCCTGGTCACCACTGCCGTCGTCGAGCTGGACAGCGCCCGTGTGGTGCGCCCGGCCCTCCCCCCAGGTGCCCTGCACCACGCCTACGTCGTATCAGGCACGGTTCTCGCTGGACCGGTCGAGGACCTGCACACCCTCCAGCCCGGAGACTTCATCCGGTTCGCCGGCGATGTCCCGCACGTCATTCGAGCAGAAGCCGGAGGCAGCGCCATCCTCCACATCGTGACCACCGTGCCGCAGGTTCAGCAGTTCACCCCCGCCTGAGCAGCCGTCGTCGGCGTTGCGGTGGCCACACCCGTACTCGGAGGGAACCCGCTACCCTTGCTCACGAGAAAAGTGCTCCTGTTCCAGCTTCAACGCGACCCTAGACAAGTCGAATCCGTGGTGCTTAGGAGCACTTTTCATGTGATCGACACGCGATCACGCCAGGAGGGGCGTCAAAGCCCAAGGCTGGAAGCGCCCTCGCTGAGGGCGGGTTCTCGTAGAACTCTCTTGGTGGAGCTGAGGGGACTCGAACCCCTGACCCCCACACTGCCAGTGTGGTGCGCTACCAGCTGCGCCACAGCCCCGCGTCCGCCAGCATACCTGTGCCGGGCGGGCCGCTCAGGCGCTCATCCCCCACCGCTGCAGCCGCCAGCCGACGCGCCCCTCCCGTAGCTCCCCCCACTCGCAGTTGCCCACCGCGCCCAGGCTGTGCCAGCTCTCGGGTGCCCAGCCGAGCCATCCACCCGTGATCGACCGCGACGTCCCGCCGTGGGTCACCGCGACAACGAGCCCGCCCGGCTCCTGGCTCGCCACCAGCGGCTCGAGCACAGCGAGCGCGCGGTCCGCGACCTCGGCGTAGGTCTCGCCGTCACCGCGCCGGACGTCCTCCCCGCGCAGCCAGGCCGCGAACTCGTCGGGGTAGAGCTCTGCCGCCTCCCGGCCCGTGCGGCCCGACCAGGTGCCGAGGTCGATCTCGCGCAGCCCGGCGTGCAGCGGGAGCGGCAGCCCGGTCAGGTCGGCGATGCAGCGGGCGGTGTCGGCGGCGCGGCGCAGGTCGGACGAGACCAGCGCCGTCGGGTGCATCGCCGCGATCACCGGCGCCACCGCACGGGCCTGCTCGCAGCCGACGTCGTCCAGCGGCTCGTCGAGCTGACCCTGGAACCGCCCGCTCGCGTTGTACCCGGTGCGCCCGTGGCGCAGGATGATCAGGCGGCGACCGGGCTCCGTCACGCCCTGGCCGGCGCTGCGGCGGAGGCGCGCAGGTTTGCTCGTTCCTTGTCGCGGTCGACGAAGGGGATGGCCGGGCAGTCCTTCCACAGCCGCTCGAGGGCGTAGAAGAGGCGGTCCTCGTCGCTCTGCACGTGCACGACGATGTCGCCGAAGTCCAGCAGCACCCAGCGGCGCTCGCGCTCGCCCTCCCGCAGCACCGGCTTGACCCCTTCGGCCCGCAGCTGGCGCTCGACCTCGTCGACTATCGCCGCGACCTGCCTGTCGTTCGAGGCGCTGGTGATGACGAAGCATTCGGTGATGACGAGGCGCTCGCTCACGTCGAGGATGACGACGTCGCGGCCCAGCTTGTCGGCGGCGGCCTGCGCCGCGACGAGGGCGAGCTCGACGGCACGGGGTGTTGCGGTCACGGGCGGCTCCTACGGTGGCATCAAGGGCATCGGTGGCATCGGTCGGCGTCCCATCGGCACGGGACTCGCATCCAGCGTGACACACCACCCGCTGCACCGTCAGTCGACGCGGTACAGCCCTCGCTTGTCGATGTAGCGCACGACCGGGTCGGGCACCAGGTACCAGATCGGCGCGCGCCGGGCGACCCGGGCGCGGCAGTCCGAGGACGAGATCGTCAGCGCCGGCACCTCGACCAGGCTGACCGTCCCCTCCGGGAAGCGGTGGTCGAGCTGCAGCGGGTAACCCGGGCGGGTGGCGCCGACGAAGTGCGCGAGGTCGAACAGGTCGGTCGCCTCGTGCCACTCGAGGATCTGCGCCAGGGCGTCAGCGCCGGTGATGAAGAACAGCTCGGACTGCGGATTGAGCCCGTGCAGCTCGCGCAGGGTGTCGATGGTGTAGGTCGCGCCCGGCCGGTCGACGTCGACCCGACTGACCGAGAACTGAGGGTTGCTGGCGGTGGCCAGCACTGTCATGAGGTAGCGGTCCTCGGGCGGGCTGACGTGACGCTCGGTTTTCTGCCACGGCTGGCCGGTGGGGACGAAGACCACCTCGTCGAGGTCATACAGCGCCGCGACCTCGCTGGCCGCGACAAGGTGGCCGTTGTGCACGGGGTCGAAGGTGCCGCCCATGATGCCGAGCCGGCGCGGCTGCGTACCCACCCCGGGACCGTACCGCCGGCGCCCGCCGCGCTACCGTTGCGGTGACTGCACGCCGCGGACCTCTTACCGCGGGCCCCTCGACGAAGGAGGACCAATGGCGATGCCCCGCCCGCGCACCCCGGTGGGGATGCTGACAGCCGTCGGCATCGCTTTGCTACTGGTCGCCGCGGTGCTCGCCGTGCTCAAGCAGGAGACATTTGCCCTGATCGTCGTCTTCCTGGGAGCCGTCGTCATCGTCGCGGTGACGGTGATCGAGGTGAAGCAGACCCACGCGGGCGACACGGTCGGCAAGCCCGAGCACGGCTGGGGCTCCACTTCCCGGTTCGGCGGATCGCACTCGACCCAGACCAACGTGCCGATCCGGCACGGCCGCTGACCGGCTCCTGACCCGCTCCCGGCGCAGTTCTGACGGCGCGCCCGTTCGGGCTCAAGTCGGCAGGATGCGGGTGACGAAGTCGCTGAGCTGCTCGACGTTGCGGCACTCCACCATCTCGTCGACGAGCGGCGCGTAGATCGCTGTCGCGGAGTCGCCCGTACCCCAGTAGCCGCGGGGCTCGGGGTTGAGCCAGTAGCTGTGGCGGCACTCGCGGGCGATCTCCCGCAGCGCGTTCGCCGCTGGTGAGTGGTGGTTGTTGCGGCCGTCGCCGAGGATGAGCAGCGAGGTCTTGGGCGTCAGCACGTCGCTGTAGCGCTCGCGGAAGATCTCGAACGAGTGCCCGTAGTCGCTGTGCCCGTCGAACCAGACGAGGTCGGCCTGCGCGGCGATCTTCGACATCATCTCGCCGAGGTCATCCCCACGCACCAGGTCGGTCACCTCGTCGACGCTGTCGATGAAGGCGAAGGCGCGCACCCGCGTGAACTGCTCGCGTAGGGCGTTGGTCAGCATCAGCGTGAAGTGCGCGAACGAGGAGACCGACCCCGACACGTCGCACAGCACGACCAGCTCGGGCTTGTGCGGCTTGTGCGGCTTGTGGTGGGTGACGACGGGAACGCCGCCGGTCGCGAGCGAGGCGCGGACCGTGCGGCGGAAGTCCAGGCGGCCGCTGCGGCCGTGCCGGCGCCGCGCGGTCAGCCGGGTCGCAAGCCGGCGGGCCAGCGGATGCACCTCGCGCCGCAGCTCGACGAGGTCGGCGCGCGAGGCACGCAGGAACTCGACCTGCTCGGCCAGCGGACGGATGGCCGTGCGGGCGATCTGCTGGGCGCCGCGGTCCTCCGCAAGGCGGCGCCGGACCTCGGACTCGACGGCCTCCTCGAACAGCCGCATCCGGTCGGTGATGGTCTGCCGGGCGACCTTCTCGGCGAACCCGCCGCGCTGCTGCTCGCCGAGCATCAGCGTGAGCAGCGATGCGGTGAGGGTCTGCGGCGAGAGCTGGCGCATCACCCGGTAGGTGAACCAGGACTGGCGGCCGGGTGCGGCGTCGGCGCGGCCGAAGCGCATCACGGCCTCGCGGGCGAAACGGCGGATGGCGTCCTCGTCGCCGTCGGCGAGCACGTTCTCGAGCGCCGCACGCATCAGTTCGCGCAGCGCGTCGGGGTCCACGGGCGGCAGGTCGGGAGCGGGGCCGTCGGTGCCGTCGGTCGCGTCATCCGCGCTACTGTCGGCGGCGATGCCGTCACCGGTGCGGGGCGGGAAGTACAGGTCGAACAGGGTGTCGAAGGTTCGCCGGTACACGGGGCGCTTGCAGGTGGTGGCGGCAAGTGCGGCGCGCAGCTGCTCGCGGTCGACCAGCTCGATGCGACCCATCGCGCTGACGGCGTCGACCGTCTCGGCGGTGCTTACCGGCAGCCCGGCGCTGCGCAGCGCGGAGGTCAGCTCGACGACGCGGTCCAGCAGCGCCACCTCAGGCCAGCTTCAGCTCGGCGACGGCACGGGTCTGGTCCGAGACGTGCTTGAGCACGACCCCGAGCGTGTCGCGGACGGCGGCCTCGTCGAGGTCCTCGCGGCCGAGTGCGAGCAGCGTGTGCGCCCAGTCGATCGTCTCTGCGATGCTCGGCGACTTCTTCAGCTCCATCGCCCGCAGCGCGCGCACCGTCCTCACCAGCGCGTCGGCGAGCTGCTCGGAGACGTCAGGGACGCGCGAGCGGACGATGGCCCGCTCCCGTTCCGCCGACGGGTAGTCCAGGTGCAGGTACAGGCAGCGGCGCTTGAGTGCCTCGGACAGCTCGCGGGTGGCGTTGGAGGTCAGCACGACGATGGGACGCCGCTCGGCTGTGATCGTGCCAAGCTCGGGGATGGTGACCTGGAAGTCCGAGAGCACCTCCAGCAGCAGCCCCTCGACCTCGACGTCGGCCTTGTCGGTCTCGTCGACCAGCAGCACGGTGGGCTCGGTGCGGCGGATGGCGGTCAGCAGCGGGCGGGCGAGCAGGAACTCGTCGCTGAAGATGTCGTCGTGGGTGTCGGCCCAGGCCGAGTCGCCGCTGCTCGCCTGGATGCGCAGCAGCTGCTTCTTGTAGTTCCACTCGTAGAGCGCGCGGGCCTCGTCGAGCCCCTCGTAACACTGCAGGCGGATCAGCTCGCTGCCCGTGGCCGTGGCCACGGCCTTCGCCAGCTCGGTCTTGCCGACACCCGCCGGTCCCTCGACCAGCAGCGGCTTGCCCAGCCGGTCGGCGAGGAAGACGGTCGTCGCGATGGCGTCGTCGGCGAGGTACCCGGTCTCGGCGAGGCGGGCGCGGACGTCGTCGACCGAGGTGAAGACAGGCTGCTGCATCCCTCGATAATGCCCGCCGTCCGCAGGGGCAGCCGCAGGGCGGTCAGGGCAGAGGGTGCCGGGCACGACTGCACGGTGCTCCCCATACCGCCTGACCTTGCGCCGTTGGATCGCAGGTCGGCGGGGGCCCTATCGCGACGGGAGGGCGGAGCACCGTGCAAACGTGCCGGAAGGCATGCGCCGGTGAGCGTCGCCCTCCGGCGATGCGTTGCGGCACGACCCCGCCCGCTGCCCCTTCGTCGCTCACGATCGCCTCACTGCACGGTGCTTAGGCCGCGGGAGCCAGCTGCACACCGGCCGCCTGAGCCCCCGCACGCAGTCGCTGGTCCCAAACCGCGAGGATCGTGTCCGCAGCACCGACCGCCAGCAGGCTCGCCAAATGCACCGCGTCGGCGCCTCGCAGAGCGTGCTGGCCAGCTAGTTGCCCAGCGTGAGTGGTCACCTGCTGGGTGAGCTCGACCGCCCTGGTCGCGGCCCAAAAATCATCCCATGCCACCTCCGCTCGACTCTGTTGGGTAGGGGTCAGGCAACGCAAACGCCCGGCAGCGGCAAGCGCGGCTCGCACCTCAGGGAAGGCGAGCCGGCTAGACACCGCGGCGTCACAGCCGTCCCAGAGTATTGCGGCGAGGTCGCTGCCCTCCTCCTCGACTACGAGCTTGACGAAGGCGCTGCTGTCGAAATACACGATGGTCATCTCCGTCAGCGACGCTGCTCGCTCACCAGGTCGGCCACCGGGCCCTTCGCCCGCACCCGGCCGACATCCCGGGCGACGGGACGAGCGGCGCGGCGCGGCTTGCTCAATACGCCGCGCTTGACGAGTTGGTCGAGCAGCGGCGCGGCGTCGACGGGCAGCAGCCGCGCCACCGGCGTACCCCGGTCGGTAACGACGATTTCCTCGCCGCCCCGCACTCGATCGATGCAGCTTGAGAGTTCTGCCCGCAACGTGCTGATCGCTACGTCCATCGGCCAAACGTACAGAACCTGAGGTGCGACTTGTACGGCAGCAGCTCCGATGGCGACTGTCAGTGCTGGATGTCGACCACGAGGCGGTTCGGGCCGGTCAGGGAGAAGATCCGGAAGCCCTTCAGGGCCGTGACCCCGATACCGAACGAGCTCACCGCCTCGAAGTCCCCGGTCTTCTTTACCTGGCGCACCTCGGCCAGGCGCGGGGTGAAAGTCGACGGCACGCCGGCCGCGACGTGGGTGCTGGCCAGGGTCAGGCTGAGGAAAGCGTGGCCCTCCAGCGCGACCGGCTGCCCGGAGCCATCGGCCACCACCTGCGAGACGTAACGGATCTGCGCCGCCGGCACCGGCCCGCTGACGTCGAACACGATCCGGTCGTAGCCGGGGGCCGACCCGAAGCGGATGCCGGTCACTGTTGCCGTGCCAGGGCCGGTGGCGACAGTCCCGTGGGGCGCGGTCTGAAAGGCCTAGTGGCACGCAGCCAGAAGCACCGCGACGACGAGCACCACCAGGGCCTGCACCGTGCGGGCCGGCGTGGAGCGGACACTGCTGCGAGCGTGCTGGCGGGGCTGGGCGGAGGCGAGGGTGAGGATCATGATGACCTCCAAGTGAGGCGGGCTGCCAGGACGCTCTCGGCACCATCGGCTCGCAACGGCTCGTCCGGGCCATCTTCGGGGGTTCCGTCGTGACCGCCCCCGGCGTAGCGTCCGGCCCGTGCGGGTGGCCCTGTTCATGACCTGTTTCAACGACACGCTCTACCCGCAGACCGGCCAGGCCGTCGTCCGGCTGCTCGAGCGGCTCGGGTGCGAGGTCGAGTTCCCGCTCGAGCAGACCTGCTGCGGGCAGATGCACGTCAACACCGGCTACGCCTCGATGGTCAAGCCGCTGTTCGCCCGCTACGCCGAGGTGTTCGACAGCTACGACGCCATCGTCGTGCCCAGCGGGTCGTGCGCCGCGCTCGTGCGCCACCAGCATCCGCCCTCCCCCGCCCGCGAGAAGACATTTGAGCTGACCGAGCTGCTCGTCGACGTGCTGGGCGTGACCGACGTGGGTGCGACCTTCCCGCACCGGGTCACCTACCACCCGACCTGCCACTCGCTGCGGCTGCTGCAGGTCGGCGACCGGCCGCTGCGGCTGCTGCGGGAGGTGCGCGGGCTCGAGCTGGTCGACCTGCCACAGGCTGAGCAGTGCTGCGGCTTCGGCGGCACCTTCGCGATCAAGAACGCCGAGACCTCAACCGCGATGATGTCCAGCAAGATCCGAGCCGTCCTCGACACCGGCGCGGAGGTGCTGACCGCCGCCGACAACTCGTGCCTGGCCCACCTCGACGGCGGACTGCGGCGGCTGCGGGCCGGCGTCCGGGTGATGCACCTGGCCGAGATCCTCGCCAGCGTCGACGCCCCCGTCGGCCCCCGCGGCCCGGTGGGCGTGGCGTGACCGACAACCGCGGGGCGGCGCCGCCCAAGGACTTCCCCGCCGCTGCGCACACCGCCCTTGCCAACACCCAGCTGCGCCGCAACCTGCTCGCCGCGACGACGACGATCCGCGAGAAGCGGGCCGGGGTCGTCGGCGAACTGACCGACTGGGAGCAGCTGCGCGAGGCCGGGCGCGGGCTCAAGGAGCGGGTGCTCCGCCACCTCGACACTTACCTGGTGCAGCTCGAGGAATCGGTGACCGCCGCCGGCGGGGTGGTGCACTGGGCCGCCGATGCGGACGAGGCCAACCAGATCGTCATCGACATCGCCCGTGCACACGGCGTCGACGAGGTGGTGAAGGTCAAGTCGCTCACCACCGACGAGATCGGGCTGAACGAGGCCCTGGCCACCGCCGGGGTGACCGCGCACGAGACCGACCTCGCCGAGCTGATCGTCCAGCTCGGCCACGACCAGTCATCGCACATCCTCGTCCCGGCCATCCACAAGAACCGCAGCGAGGTCCGCGAGATCTTCCTTCGTGAGATGCCGGGGGTCGACCCCGACCTGACCGCCGAGCCCCGCGAGCTGGCGATGGCCGCCCGCACCCACCTGCGCCGCACCTTTCTGCGCGCGCGGATGGCGGTCAGCGGGTCGAACATGTGCATCGCCGACTCCGGCGCGATCGGCGTGGTCGAGTCCGAGGGCAACGGCCGGATGTGCCTGACGCTGCCCGACGTGCTGGTCACCATCGCGGGCATCGAGAAGGTCCTGCCGACCTGGCAGGACCTCGAGGTCTTCCTGCAGCTGCTGCCCCGCTCGTCGACGGGCGAGCGCATGAACCCTTACACCTCGTTCTGGACGGGCGTGACGCCGGGCGACGGGCCGCAGGAGTTCCATCTCGTGCTGCTCGACAACGGGCGTACCCGGGTGCTGGCTGACGAGGTGGGGCGCTCGGCGCTGGCCTGCATCCGCTGCTCGGCCTGCCTCAACGTCTGCCCGGTCTACGAGCGGGTCGGCGGCCATGCATACGGGTCGGTCTACCCCGGGCCGATCGGCGCGGTGCTTACGCCCCAGCTGCGGGCCTTCGAGGGCAGCACCGCATCGCTGCCGTACGCCTCCTCGCTGTGTGGGGCGTGCTACGCGGTCTGCCCGGTGAAGATCGACATCCCCTCGCTGCTGGTGCACCTGCGGGGGCGGGTGACGCAGGAGGCTGGAGGCCATCAGGCGGAGAAGGCGGCGATGCGGGCCCTCGCCTGGACCTTCGGCTCGCGCCGCCGGTATGAGGCGGGACAGCGGGCGGCGCGGGCCGGCCGGGGGCTGGCGCCCCTGGCCGGACGGCTCTCGCCGTGGGGAGGCGCGCGCGACACCCCTGCCATACCGGCGCAGTCCTTCCGGGAGTGGTGGATGCAGGAACGCGGGCCGCACGGAGCCGGCGACTCGTGAGCGCGCGCGACCAGGTGCTGGCGCGCATCCGCGAAGCGCTCGCCGACGTGCCGCCGGGCGAGCAGCCGGCGGACGTTCCGGTGGACCGCGACTACCACCACAGCAGCGAGGGCGGGCCCGAGCTGTTCGCCGAGCGGGTCGAGGACTACCGGGCCGAGGTACGCCGGGCGGATGCCGTGAGCCTGCCGCGTGTCGTCGCCGAGGCGCTGTCCGAGGCCGGCATCCGGCGGCTGGGGGTGCCCGCGGGTCTGCCGGCAGAGTGGTACGAAGCAGCCGACGTGGAGGTCGTGCTCGACGATCCGGGCGGCCGGGCGCTGTCGGTGGCCGAGCTCGACGCGCTCGACGGCGTGCTGACCGGCTGCGCCGTGGGGATCGCCGAGACGGGGACGCTCGTGCTCGACGGCGGGGTCGCATCCGGCCGTCGGGCGCTGACGCTGGTCCCCGACCGCCACGTGTGCGTCATCGGCTCCGGGCAGGTTGTGGGCGGGGTGCCCGAGGCGATCGCGCGGCTCGACCCCCGGCGCCCCACAACCTTCGTCAGCGGGCCGTCGGCGACCAGCGACATCGAGCTGAGCCGGGTCGAGGGCGTGCACGGGCCACGCACGCTCATCGTCGTCCTGGTAGACGAGACCGGCACCTAGCCGCCGCTTCCGGTGGCTGCGCCGCTCGCGCTGCCTACCGGTGCGTCACCCGGTAGGCGGCGAACCGCAGCCGCTTCCACCACGAGGGCCGTGGCACCCGCGGTGGTGGGGCGTCGAGCCGCGCGGCGACCCGCCGCCCGTGCGCTGACAGCTCGTGCACCGGCGCCTGCCGGGCCCAGGCGCGGTCGAGCCGGAGATCCTCGCGGTCCAGCGACTGGTTCAGGTCGTGGTCGAACTCGGGCTCGGCGCCGCCGGCAGGATCACGCTCCACACGGGCATCAACGCGCGGCGCCGCCCACCCGCTCCCGCTGCCGGACGGCTCGGGGCGTCAAGCGGTCACGGGATCATCCACGACAGGACCGAGGTCGACTGGAGGTAGACCAGCAGCGCCATGAACACGAGGAAGCCCAGGCTCCACCCGATCACCCGACGGAACAGCACGCCCTCCTGGTCGGCGAGCCCGACCACGCTGGCACCGATGGCCAGGTTCTGCGGCGAGACCATCTTGCCGAGCACCCCGCCCGAGGAGTTGCCGGCAGCCAGCAGCAGCGGGTTCAGATGCGCGTCGGCGGCCGCCTGCACCTGCAGCACGCCGAACAGCGAGTTCGACGAGGTGTCCGAGCCGGTCACGGCCGTGCCGAGCCAGCCAAGCATCGGCGAGAGCAGGGCGAAGACGCCGCCCGCCCCCGCCATCCACTTGCCGATGGTGACGGTCTGGCCCGAGTCGTTCATGACGAAGGCGAGCGCGAGCACGGCCATCACGGTGACGATCGCCGTCGAGAGCTGGCGCAGCGTGGCGACGTAGGCGCGCAGCGCGCGCCCGACCCCGACGCGCAGCACGATCATCGTCAGCAGGCCCGAGATGAGCAGCAGCGTGCCGGCGGCTGCGAGGTAGTTGAGCTTGAACGGGATGCTCGACAGCGCCTTCCCGCTCGAGCTGACCACGTGCAACCCGGGCCAGTTGACCACCTGCGTCACGGCGTTGATGCCCGAACCCGACTTGCCGGGCTTGGCCGGCTCGGTGCCCTTGATGAACGACAGGCTGCTGAGCACGAAGACGGCGATGATGATCAAGTAGGGGGCGTAGGCACGGATCACCTCGCTGCGAGGGTCGCGCCCCGCCTGGCCCGCCTCGAGCCGCCCGACGGACCGCACCGGCGGCTCGTCGACCGCTCCACCGGCCACCGGCAACGGACGCGCTCTGACGCTCGAGCGTCCGGCACCCGCCTCCCCGGCCGGTCGCCACACCCGCACGAGCGCGACGATCGCCGCCGCCGCCAGCAGCGCGGCGACGACGTCGGCGAGCACGACTGAGATGTAGTTGGACGTGACGAACTGGGCCACGCCGAACACCAGGCCGCCGACCAGGGCGACGGGCCAGGTCTGCCGCAGCCCGCGGCGCCCGTCGGCGATGAACACCAGGGCGAACGGGACGAACACGGCGAGCACGGGGGTCTGCCGGCCGACCATCTTGCCGAGGTCGTCCACCGGGATGGAGGTCACCTTGGACAGCGTCGTGATCGGGATGGCGAGGGCGCCGAAGGCCACCGGAGCAGTGTTGGCCACCAGGGCGAGACTGGCCGCCTTCAGCGGCTCGAACCCCAGGGCGACGAGCATCACCGAGGTGATGGCGACCGGCGTGCCGAACCCGGCGAGCGCCTCGAGCAGTGCGCCGAAGCAGAAGGTGATGATGACGGCCTGGACACGCATGTCGTCGCTGATGCCGGAGAACGAGCGGCCGAGCACGTCGAAGTGCCCGGTCTCGACAGTCATCTTGTAGATCCAGACGGCGTTGATGACGATCCACAGGATCGGGAAGAAGCCGAACGCCGCGCCCTCGCTGCCGGCCAGCAGCGCCTGCCCGACCGGCATCGAGTAGACGGCGATGGCGATCACCAGCGCGAGCGCGAGGGAGACCAGCGAGGCGATCCAGGCCCGTGTCTTCACCGCCCCCAGCAGCACGAACAGCACCAGCAGCGGCAGGCAAGCGACGAGCGCGCTCCAGCCGAGCGAGTGCGAAACCGGGTTGAGCACCTGCTTGTACATAAGAACCTCCCTGTCCTCTGCCTGCTGCGTGCCTGCTGCGTGGCCTGTCCGTGGCTGCTCGTGCTGTCGTGCGGGCCGGCGCCGACCTACCCGGGGGCGAGCGTGCCGGGGCCGTCGAGCGCGGCAGTCAGCAGCTGCTCGCGGGACTTGCCGCCGATCGAGGCCGCCAGCAGCTGCATCGGATGCGCGACCGGCATCCGGTGACCCAGCCCGGCCAGCGCCGTCGTGACCTGCATCCAGCAGCCCGGGTTGGCGGTGACGAGCAGCTCCGCGCCGGTGGCGAGCACGTTGCGCGCCTTGCGCTCACCCAGCTGTGCCGCCGGCTCGGGCTGGAGCAGGTTGTAGACGCCGGCCGACCCGCAGCACAGGTCGCCCTCCGGGATCTCCCGCACCGTGACTCCAGGGACCTCGGCGAGCAGCGCCCGAGGCTGCGCCCGGATGCCCTGCGCGTGCGCCAGGTGGCAGGCGTCGTGGTAGGCGATCGTGACCGGCAGCGGGTGCCGCGGTGCGACTGTCCCGAGCTCGACCAGCAGCTCGGTGACGTCGCGGACCCGCTCGCTGAACGCCGTCGCCCGCTGCGGCCAGGGCGAGGGCTCGTCGCGCAGCAGGTAGCCGTAGTCCTTCATCTGCGAGCCGCAGCCCGCGGCGTTGACGACCACGCTGTCGAGCGCGTCGAGCTGGTCGATGGTGCGCTTGGCGAACCGGATGGCGTCATCCTCGCGCCCGGCGTGCCCCGACAGCGCACCGCAGCAACCGGCCGTGCGCGGTGCGTGGACCTCACAGCCCTCGGCAGCGAGCACCTGCACCGTGGCGGCGTTGACGTCGGGGAAGAACGCTCCCTGCACGCACCCGCGCAGGAAGCCGACAGTCCGCCGCTTGGTGCCGACAGCCGGCGTGACGTCGGCGATCTCCGGCACCGGGCCGAGCCGGGGGGCGAGCGCCTCCATCGTCGCCAACTGCCTCGGCAGCACCCGCTGCACCACCGGGCTGCGCACGATCGATGCCAGCCGCAGCGCCTGGTAGGCCCGGAGCGGACCCCTGGCCGCGCGCAGCCGCCGCGGGTAGGGGAACAGCGAGAAGATCGCTGCCCGCTGCAGCCGCTCCCGCCAGGTGCGCTCGTGGTGGCGCTCGACCTGCGCGCGGGTCGCCTCGATCAGCTTGTCGTACTGCACCCCAGACGGGCAGGCGGTCACGCACGCCATGCAGCCGAGGCACTGGTCCCAGTGCCGGGCTGTCGCGTCGTCGAGCGGGGCGCCCTCGGCGACGACGTTCATGAGGTGGATGCGTCCCCGCGGGGAGTCCATCTCCTCGCCCCACAGCACGTACGTCGGGCAGGTCGGCAGGCAGAAGCCGCAGTGCACGCAGTCGCCGCGCAGCGCCGCCTCGGGCGGGTGGTGGGAGTCGAAGCCGCTCGCGCCCGAGCCTGGCAGCCCGCTGGGCAGGCCCAGCGCGAGGGCGCCGGGCTCGCGGTCCCCCACCGTGGCGTGGGTGGTGCCGGGCGGCAGATCGTGCCCGGTGACGTCCTGGGTGGTCATCAGATCCCTCCGACGAAGCGGCCGGTCTCGAGGCCGCCATCCGGGTCGAACGCGTCCTTGACGCGGCGCATCAGCTCCAGCGCTGAGCTGGGGCCGCGTCCGATCGGGCCCCACACGTCGAGCCCTGGCGGGCCATGTCGTACGAGCACGGTGCCGTCATCAGAGGCGACGGCTGTCCGCAGCCGGGGCAGGTCGAGCGCATCCGGCTGCACCGCGACCTCGAGGATGCCGGTGGCGATCCGGCCCCGCAGCAGCGCGCTCGCGGGCAGCGCGGCCAAAGCGTGGCCGATGCCGCCGGGCGCGACGGCGACCGCGAGCCCGACCGTGTCCGCAGGATCGGTGCCCGTCCACGGGCGCTCACCGAACCCCGGCGGCAGCGCATCCGAGACGGTCCCGTTGGTGAGCTCGGCGAGCGCCGCCGCCTGGGCGTGCACCGACTCCTCGATGCCTTCGACCAGCAGGGTCAGCACCGCGCCTGCCCCGGCGCGGTGCTCGACCTCGACGGCGCTCGGCGTCTGCGGGACACGCCGCAGGGCGCGCACCAGCCGGACCAGCTCGGCCTGGTCGTCGAGCTCGGCCGTGACCACCCGCCGAGCGGCCGGCAGTGGGTGCAGCCGCCAGATCGTCTCGGCGACGGCGGCGAGCGTGCCGAACGAGCCGGTCATCAGCTTGGCGAGGTCGTAGCCGGCGACGTTCTTGACGACCTTGCCCCCGCTCTTGGCCACCGTTCCGCCGGCGAGCACGACAGTGACACCGAGCAGCAGGTCTCGGACGGTGCCGAACCGGTGGCGGATGGGGCCGGAGGCGTTGGCAGCGAGGATGCCGCCGAGCGTCGCGTCCGGCTCGGGCGGATCGAGCGCGAGCCGCTGGCCGGCCGCGGCGAGCTGCTGCTGCAGGTCCGCGAGGCGCACCCCTCCCTCGGCCCGGACGACGAGGTCCTGGGGGGAGTGCTCGAGCACCGTCCCCAGCCCGCGGGTGTCGACCTCGACAGCGAACCGGGAGGTGGGCAGCGGCGGGGCCAGCCAGCCCAGCTTCGTGCCGGCACCCCGAACGCGGACCGGCGCGATGACGGCGCGCATCACCTCCGACAGCTCCTCGACACTGCACGGGAGAAGGGCAGGCCGGTCGGAGTCCACCGCAGTGGCGACAGCACCGGTGACGCTCACAGCTCGCAGCTCACAGCTGGTCCGCCAGCCCGGCCTCGACGAGCGGATGCACTCCGGCGTGCCGCCCCGGCCGCTCCCCGCAGAGCCGGGGCGTGGGGAACACCTTGCCGGGGTTGGCGAGGCCGTCGGGGTCGAATGCGCAGCGCAGCCGCTGCATCGTGTCGAGGTCGTCCGCGGTGAACTGGCGCCCCATGTAGGCGACCTTGTCCGAGCCGACCCCGTGCTCCCCGGTGATCGAGCCGCCGACCTCCAGGCAGATGTCGAGGATGCCTCCGGCGACCTCGGATGCCCGCTCGGTCTCGCCGGCTACAGCGCCGTCGAACAGGACCAGCGGATGCAGGTTGCCGTCGCCGGCGTGGAAGACGTTGGCCACCCGCACCCCGTGCTCGACGGCCAGGGCCTCGATCCGGGCGAGCACCCCCGTCAGCTCGGTGCGCGGGATGACGCCGTCCTGAACGAAGAAGTCCGGACTGATCCGCCCGACGGCGGCGAACGCGGACTTGCGGCCCTTCCAGAACAGTGCGCGCTCGGCGTCACCGGCGGCGACCCGGATCTCGAACGCCTTTCCGCACAGCTGCTGGACCTGGGCGAACTCAGCGTCGACCTCGACCAGCGGCCCGTCGAGCTCGACGACGAGCACAGCGGCGGCGCCGGCGGGGTAGCCGCAGGCAGTCGCCGCCTCGGCGGCCTCGATGGCGAGCGCATCCATCATCTCGACGGCCGCCGGCACCACCCCGGCGGCGATCATGGCCGACACCGCTTCAGCGGCCTCCTCGACGGAGTGGAAGCCGGCCAGCAGGGTGCGCACCGCCTCGGGACGGGGCAGCAGCCGCACCGTGATCGTGGTGGCGACGCCGAGGGTGCCTTCGCTGCCGACGAACGCCCCGAGCAGGTCGTAGCCGGGATGCTCGGGCGCAGGGCCGCCCAGTTCGACGACCTCCCCCGAAGGCAGGACCACCTCCGCCCCCAGCACGTGGTTGGTCGTGAAGCCGTACTTCAGGCAGTGCGCCCCGCCGGAGTTCTCGGCGACGTTGCCGCCGATGGAGCACACCTGCTGGCTCGAGGGGTCAGGGGCGTAGTAGAGCCCGTCCGCGGCCACCGCCTTGGAGATGTCGAGGTTGATGACCCCGGGCTCGAGCGTGGCCCGCTGGCTGTCGGCATCGATGTCGAGGATCTGCCGCATCCGGGACAGCACGATCAGCACGCCGTCGGCGCTCGGCAGCGCCCCGCCGGACAAGCCGGTGCCCGACCCGCGGGCGACGAACGGCACACCCGCAGCGGAGCAGGCCCGCACAACGTCGACGACCTGGTCGGCGGTCTCGGGCAGCACGACGGCCGCGGGCACGACCCTGTAGTGCGACAGGCCGTCGCACTCGTAGGTCCGCAGCTGAGCCGGTTCGGTCAGCAGGCCGCGGGCAGGCAGCACGGCACGCAGCCGCGCGACGAGTCGCTGCATCCGCTCGGAGGTGGCGCCGTCAGGGTCGGCGACGGTGACAAGGGCATCCACGGCCGGCTGCTCAGTCCAGCTTCGCGTAGGCGCCGAGGGTGAGGAAGTCGGCGAGCGTGTCGTCGAAGACGAGCGACTCGAACAGCTCGCGCGCCTCGTCGAGCCGCGCGCCGGGTGGTGCCTGTTCACGCAGGTCCGTCATCTCCGACTCGATGACCTCGCGCACCTCGGACTCGTCGACGACGCCTGCCTGCAGCCACTGCCAGACCTGCGAGCGCGCGATCTCGGCCGTCGCGGCATCCTCCATCAGGTTGAAGATGCCGACCGCGCCGTTGCCGGCCAGCCACGAGGCGAGGTACTGGATCCCGACGCTGACATCGTTGCGCAGCCCTTCACCGGTCGGCTCGCCGGGCGCGGAGCGGGCGTCGAGCAGCTGCTCGGCGCTCACGTGCACCTCCTCGCGCAGGACGTCGAGCTGGTTCTGCCTGTCACCGAGCACAGCCGAGAACACCTCGGTGCAGACCGGGACGAGGTCGGGGTGGGCGACCCAGGAGCCGTCGAAGCCGTCGCGCGCCTCCCGCTCCTTGTCGTCGCGGACCTTGGCCATCGCCTTGTCGTTGACCTCCTTGTCCTTGCGGCTCGGGATGAACGCGGCCATGCCGCCGATGGCGTAGGCGCCGCGCTGGTGGCAGGTGCTGACCAGTAGCTCGGTGTAGGCGCGCATGAACGGCACTGTCATCGTCACGGTGTTGCGGTCGGGCAGCAGGAAGTCCTTGGGCCGGGTGCGGAAGGTCTTGATCATCGAGAAGATGTAGTCCCAGCGACCGGCGTTGCAGCCCGAGGCGTGCGGCCCCAGCGCGTGCAGGATCTCCTCCATCTCGAAGGCGGCCGGCAGCGTCTCGATCAGCACGGTTGCGCGGATGGTGCCGACCTCGAGCCCGAGCTGCTGCTCGGCGGCGGTGAACACGTCGTTCCACAGCGCCGCCTCGTGGTGGCTCTCCATCTTCGGCAGGTAGAAGTACGGGCCCGAGCCGTGCTCGAGCAGCCGCTTGGCGTTGTGAAAGACGTAGAGCCCGAAGTCGAACAGGCTGCCGCTGACCGGCTGGCCGTCGACAGTCAGGTGCCGCTCGTCGAGGTGCCAACCGCGAGGGCGGATGACGAGGGTGGCCAGCGTGTCGCCGAGGCGGTACTCCTTCTCCCCGCCGGTGATCTCCAGGCGCCGCTCGATGGCGTCGGTGAGGTTGAGCTGTCCGCGGACGAGGTTGGCCCATGTCGGGGAGTTCGAGTCCTCGAAGTCGGCCATGAACACCTTGGCACCGCTGTTGAGCGCGTTGATCAGCATCTTGGCTTCGGTGGGGCCGGTGATCTCGCAGCGCCGGTCAGCCAGGTCCGCCGGCGCCGGCGGCACCCGCCACGTGGTGTCCTCACGGACCCCGCTGGTCTCGGGCAAGAAGGCGAGCGTGCCGCCGGCGGCGAGCTCGCGTGCCCGCTCCGCCCGCCGCTCGAGCAGCTGGCGCCGGCGCGGCCCGAAGTCGCGCTGCAGGCCGGCGAGGAACGCCAGCGCGTCGGGCGTCAGGACCTCGTCGAACCGATCCTCGAGGGGCCCGGCGACTGCGACCGCGTCCTGCGATGTGGCGCTCGTCTCATCCATCCCCGCATCGTGCATCACGAGCAGCTCGCTGACGACCCCGGGTGGGTAGCGAGGCGACCGCAGGCGGGTAGGGCGGTGGTATGCGCGTCACTTTCCTGGGGTTGGGTCGGATGGGCCGGGCGATGGCCCGCCACGTGCTCGAGGGCGGGCACGAGCTGACCGTCTGGAACCGCAGCCCCGGCAAAGCCGACGAGCTGGTGTCCCGCGGCGCTCGCGAGGCCGTGTCGGTGGCTGATGCGGTGCACGACGCGGATGCCGTCGTGGTCATGGTGTTCGGCCCCGACGCCGACCGCGAGGTCCTCACGCAGGTCGCCGGCGCCGCTCGGTCGGGCACGCTCGTCGTCGACGCCACGACGATCGGAGCGGCAGCCGCGCGCGAGCTCGGGGCACTGGTCGCGGACAAGGGCCTGCGGTACGTCGATGCCCCCGTGGTCGGCACCGTTGGACCGGCCGCGCAGGGCACGCTCGGCGTACTTGTCGGCGGCACGGTGGCCGACGTCGAGGCGGCCCGCCCCCTGCTCGAGGCCTGGGGCGACCCCGACCACGTCCGCCACGTCGGCGACGTCGGTGCCGGCAGCGCCCTCAAGAGCGTCGTCGACCTCTGCCTCGGCGTCGCGATGGCAGGCGTCGGCGAGGCGATGCGGCTGGGCAGCGACCTCGGGCTCGACCAGGAGGTCGTGCTCGGCGTGCTCGAGCAGGGACCGTTCGGCTTCAGCGTCAAGCAGAAGCGCGAGATGCTCGCTTCGGGCGACTACTCCGCGACTGCGTTCTCCCTCGACCTGCTGGTCAAGGACCTGTCTGTGGCGGTCTCCAGCGCGGCGGGCGAGCTGCCGGTGACCGCCGCCGCGCGCGACGAGGCGGCAGCGGCAGCGGCAGCCGGCCGGGGCGGCGAGGACTACGCGAGTCTCGCCGGGTACATCTCTGGCCTCACCGACGGGGGCACCGCCGACCAGGGCTGAGGGGGGCCCCGGCTACTCCCGGAGCTGTCCCTCGCCCGTGACGATCCAGGTGGTCGAGGTCAGCTCGGCGAGCCCCATCGGGCCGCGGGCATGCAGCTTCTGCGTCGAGATGCCGATCTCGGCGCCCATCCCCAGTTGCTCGCCGTCGGTGAAGCGCGGCGAGGCGTTGACCATGACCGCGGCGCTGTCACAGCCGGACACGAATCGGCGCGATGCCGGCAGCGAGTCGGTCACGATCGTCTCAGTGTGTCCGCTGCCCCACCGGCGGATGTGCTCGACGGCGGCGTCGAGGTCATCAACCACGCGCAGCGCGACGTCGAGCGAGAGGTACTCCGCCGCCCAGTCCTCGTCGGTCGCGGGCACGACCGGCACCCCGGCGCTGGTGCCGGCCGCGGCTGTCGCCTCGTCGCCATGCACCGTCACGCCCTGCTCGTCGAGCGCCTGCAGCAGCTGCGGCAGCCACTGCTCGGCGAGCCCCTGGTGCACGAGCACGGTCTCGGTCGCGTTGCACACGCTGGGGCGCGACACCTTGCCGTTGACGATGATGCGGGTGGCCATGTCGAGGTCGGCGTCGGCATCGACGTAGACGGCGCAGTTGCCCACGCCCGTCTCGATGACGGGGACGGTCGACTCCGCGACGACTGCCTCGATCAGCCCGGCGCCGCCGCGCGGGATGAGGACGTCGACGACGCCGCGCAGCCGCATCAGGTGCTTGACCGACTCGTGGTCGACGCCGGGGACCAGCTGCACCGCATCGGCGGGGAGCCCCGCGCCGGCAACGGCCGACCGCAGCGTCTCGGCGATGGCTGCGTTGGACCGCGCTGCGGACGCGCTGCCGCGCAGCAGCACAGCGTTGCCCGACTTCAGGCAGAGCCCCGCGGCATCGGCGGTGACGTTGGGCCGAGCCTCGTAGATGATCCCGACGACGCCGAGCGGGACCCGGACCTGCCGCACGTCGAGCCCGTTGGGCAGGCGCGAGCCGCGCACGTCCTCCCCGACCGGGTCCGGAAGCCCGGCGACCTGGCGCAGCCCGTCGGCCATTGCCGTGATGCGGGCCGGGGTGAGTGTGAGCCGGTCGACGACCGCCTCGCTGGTGCCCGCCTCGCGGGCGGCGGCGACGTCTGCCGCGTTGGCGGCGAGCAGCTGGTCCTGCGCCGCGAGCAGGGCATCGGCCATCGCGTGCAGCGCGGCGTCCTTGGTGCCCCGCGTGGCGGGGGCGAGCAGCCGCGCGGCCGCCTTGGCGCGCTGGGCGACGGCGAGGACGTCCTCGGCCGTTGCGGTAGGGACCGGTGCTGTCACGGTCTTCAGAGTAGTGGCGTGCTACGGGACGATGGCGCCGGTTCCGGCTGGGCGGCTGATCGGCCCGAGGTGCACGACGTACCACTGCCCCCGCCAGGAGATCAGCGAGAAGATGCCGAACGAGCCGGTCCGGCCGGCCGCGGTGCGGTACCGCAGGCGGGTGCCGTAGACCCGCCAGTAGCCGAGCTTGTTGTACTCCTCGCCGGGCTGCACCCACCTGGCTGCCTGCGCCGGGACGTCGACTCCCTGCAGGGTGGCGCCGGGTCCGACGAGGCGATGCGCGACGCCGAGGTCGAGGTCGTACTGCGAGACCAGCCGGCCTCGCCAGTCGGCGGCGGGGTCAGCCAGTGCCTTGACCTGCTGGTAGGCCCCCAGCGGGAGGAAGGGGGGCAGTGCAGCGGCTGGCCTGTCGCGGATGACTGCGGACCAAAAGTCGCGCATCCGAGCGGTGAAGGCGGGGTCCGTCGCGCTCGGGCTCGCCGTCGTCTGCGGTAGCCGCCCGGGGTCGGGCGTGGCGGCTGGGGTGCTGCTCGGTGTGGGCGAAGGGCTGGACGATGCGGACGGCGTCGCCACGGCCGCGGGCGAGGATGCCGCAGCGTTGCCGCTGGGCCCAGCCGAGCCGCTGCCCGCGCATCCAGCCGCGGCGAGCACCAGCAGCCCGGCGACCCAGGTCCGCCCGGCCGTCACAGCAGCACAAGGTCGTCGCGGTGCACGACCTCTCGGGAGTAGCCCGGGCCCAGCTCGCGGGTCGAGCGGCCCAGCATCGCGGGCAGCTCGTCGGCGTCGTAGCCCACCAGGCCCCGGGCGACGGCGCGGCCGCTGCCGTCGACCAGCTCGACCGGGTCGCCGGCCCCGAACTCGCCCTCCACGCCGGTCACCCCGGCGGCCAGCAGGGAGCTCCGGCGCTGCACCACGGCGGCCACGGCTCCGTCGTCGAGCAGCAGCCGGCCGCCGGGCAGCGAGGCGTGCGCCAGCCACAGCAGTCGCGAGGGCGCGCGGCGCCCGGTCGGGTGGAACAGCGTGCCCGTCTCGTCGCCGCGCAGGATGGCGGACACGTCCGCCGCCGCACCCACGACTGTCGGGCATCCCCCCGCGGCAGCTGTGCGGGCAGCCTCGATCTTGGTCGCCATCCCACCCGTGCCGATGCCGGCCGCGCCCGCGCCCCGAGTGAGCACGCCCGTGAGGTCGGCTGCGGACCGCACCTCACGCACGGGGCTGACCGGCCCCCGGCGCGGGTCGGCGTCGTAGACGGCATCGACGTCGGACAGCAGGACGAGGGCGTCGGCCGCGACCACGTGGGCGACGAGCGCGGCCAGCCGGTCGTTGTCACCGACGCGGATCTCGGCGGTGGCGACAGCATCGTTCTCGTTGACGACAGGCACCACGCCGAGCGCCAGCAGTCGGTCGAACGTGCGCTGGGCATTGCGGTAGTGCGCCCGCCGCACGACGTCCTCATGCGTGAGCAGCACCTGGCCGACGCTCCGGCCGTAGCGCGCGAACGATGCCGCGTAGCGCTCGACCAGCAGCATCTGCCCGACGCTCGCCGCCGCCTGCAGCGTAGCGAGGTCGCGGGGGCGCCGGCGCAGCCCGAGTGGCGCGAGCCCGGCCGCGATCGCCCCGCTCGAGACGAGGACGACCTGCCGGCCCGGCTCGGCGAGGACCTGCGTCACCGCGTCGACGAGGGCATCGAGCCGGGTGGCGTCGAGGCCGCCGGCAGCGCTCGTCAGCGACGACGAACCGACCTTGACGACAACGCGCCGGGCCCCGGCGATCGCCGTGCGACTCACGGCGTGCTGTCCGCTGGGGGCTCGACCGCCTCGGTCACGCCCTGCGTCGCTGCTGCCAGGTCGCCTCCGTCATCGAGGTCGGGATGGTCGCCGGCGGCGCCCTGGCCGTGCCGCGTGCGCCACAGGGCCTCACGCTCCTGGCGGGTCATCCGAACCGAGTCGTCCAGGCGCCGGTCGGTGCCGCGGGGGCCGGTGCCACCGGCGGCACCTCGCTCGCCCATCCCGAGCGTCGGCTCCCAGTCGAAGCTGACGTCGCCGATGGTGACCTGCGCCCCCGGCTCGGCGCCGACCTTCAGCAGCTCCTGCTCCACCCCCAGGCGGGCCAGCCGGTCGGCCAGGTAGCCGACGGCCTCCTCGTTGTCGAAGGCTGTCTGCCGCACCCAACGCTCGGGCTTGGTGCCGCGCACGAGGTAGCCGTCCTCGTCGACCTCGACAGTGAACTCCGGGCCGCCGGTGGCCGCGGGGCGCAGCACGATCCGGGTCGGGCCCGCATCCACCTCGGCCAGGTGGGCCCGGTGCTCCTCGACGAGCATGGCAAGGCGCAGCACCAGCTCGCGCAGCCCCTCGCGCGTCGCGGCGCTGACCGTGAAGACCGGGTAGCCGCGGGCCTCGATGTCCGGACGGACGAGCTCGGCCAGCTCGCGGGCCTCGGGCACGTCGACCTTGTTGAGCACGACGACCCGCGGCCGGTCGGCGAGGCCGCCGTAGGCCGCGAGCTCGGCCTCGATGACGTCGAGGTCGCTGAGCGGGTCGCGCCCGGGTTCCAGCGTGGCGCAGTCGAGGACGTGGGCGAGCACGCTGCAGCGCTCCACGTGGCGCAGGAACTCCAACCCCAGCCCGCGGCCGGTGCTCGCACCCGGGATCAGGCCCGGGACATCGGCGACCGTGTACGGCGGGCGGTCGGCCGCCTGCACCACGCCCAGGTTGGGGACGAGCGTTGTGAACGGGTAGTCGGCGATCTTCGGCCGGGCGGCGGACGCGGCAGCGACGAGCGAGGACTTGCCGGCGCTGGGGAAGCCGACCAGGGCTACATCGGCGACGCTCTTGAGCTCGAGCACGACGTCGAACGCGTCGCCGGGCTCGCCGAGCAGCGCGAAGCCGGGGGCCTTCCGGCGGGTCGAGGCCAGCGCGGCGTTACCGAGCCCCCCGTGGCCGCCCTTGGCGAGCGCGTAGCGGGTTCCCACGCCGACGAGGTCGACGAGCGTCTCGCCGGTCGCCGCATCGACGACGACTGTGCCGCCCGGTACCTGGAGCACGACGTCCTCGCCGTTGGCACCGTTGCGATGGGCGCCCTGCCCGGGCTTGCCGCTTGAGGCCTTCTGGTGCGGGTGGAAGTGGAAGTCGAGCAGGGTGGTCACGTTCGCGTCGACGACGAGGACGATGTCGCCGCCGCGGCCGCCGTTGCCGCCGTCCGGGCCGCCAAGGGGGCGGAACTTCTCACGGAAGACGGACGCGCAGCCGTGCCCGCCGTCGCCGGCTGCGACGTGCAGCACGACGCGGTCGATGAATGTCGTGGCCACGGTCAGCTCCGGGGGGGAAGACGCGAACGGGCGGGCCGGCACGCAGCCGACCCGCCCGCAGGCAAGGGTGGGAACTACGCGGTAGCGGCTACCGGGCTCGCGTCGAGCGGCGCCGGGGCAGCCTGTGCTGCCAGGGGCACGATGTTGACGACCTTGCGGCCCTTCTTGAGCCCGAACTGCACGTGACCCGGGGCGAGCGCGAACAGCGTGTCGTCGCCGCCGCGGCCCACCAGCTCGCCGGGGTGGAAGTGGGTGCCGCGCTGACGGACGATGATCTCGCCGCCGTTAACCAGCTGGCCGCCGAAGCGCTTGACGCCGAGACACTGGGCGTTGGAGTCGCGACCGTTGCGCGAGGAGCTCGCGCCCTTCTTGTGCGCCATGGCTCAGGCCTCCGTTTGAGTGGCGGTCTCGGTGCTGGTCTGGGTGCCGGTCTCGATGCCGGTGACGCGCAGGCGGGTGTAGCCCTGTCGGTGCCCCATGCGCGTGTGCTGCCCGGACTTGTTCTTGAATTTGTGGATGCGGATCTTCGGGCCCTTCACGGGGCCGACGACCTCGGCGGTGACGGCGACGCCGGCCAGCTGCTGCGCGTCGGTGGTGACAGTCCCACCGTCGACGACGAGCAGCGCGGGCAGGGTCAGCGAGTCACCGGCCGCGCCAGACAGGCGCTCGACGTCGAGGACATCCCCGACGGCGACCTTGTGCTGCTTGCCGCCACTGCGGACGACCGCGTACACGGCGACTCCCCTGCTTCGTTTGCGGTGATGCTGGGCGGTTGTGCTAAGTGGTGGAACTGCTGGCGAGCTGGCCGCTGGCATAAGGGCACGCCGTCAGGCGGCGGCACCTCGGATCAGGATACAGGCTGCCCAGCGGCGGCTACGAAGTCCGGAGCCGGCTCAGCCGCTCAGCCGCCGGCGACGGGCTGTGGCTCGGGCTCAGGCTCGGCAGCCTCGGACACTGCGGGCGCGGGCTCGGCGGCAAGGGGCTCGCCGGGGATGGGCTCGCCGGGGATGGGCTCGCCGGGGATGGGCTCGCCGGGGATGGGCTCGGCGGGGATGGGCTCAATCGCCACGCCCCCGACCTCGATCTCCACGCGCTCGCCGTGCTCGGGCAGCTCGGCCCCGCCCTCCATCACGCTCTCGGCCGCCGCGGGGTCGAACGCATCCGAGGGGAGCAGATCCGGTGCCACTGGCTCGGCGGGCTCGGCGGGCTCGGCGGGCTCGGCGGGCTCGGCGGGCTCGGTCGACCCGCTGATCTCGACGGGGTCAAGGTCGGCGACGAAGTCCCCAGCGGCGGATGCGGCGTCACCCGGTCCCGGCTCGGCCGAAGGCGCGTCCCCGTTGGCTCCCGCCGTCTCCCCCTCGGCGGTCGACTCACGCCGCGGCGGCGCTGCAGGGGGCCGCGGGATGGGCCGCGGCTTGGGAGCCGGCAGCTCGACGAGGGCACCCCGGCCACCACAGGTGGGGCACGGCTCGGCGTAGGCCTCGTACAGGCCCTGACCGACCCGCTTGCGTGTCATCTGCACCAGGCCGAGGCTGGTGACCTCGGCGACCTGATGCTTGGTCCGATCGCGGCCGAGGCACTCGGTCAGGCGCCGGAGCACCAGCTCACGGTTGCTCTCGAGCACCATGTCGATGAAGTCCACGACGATCATCCCGCCGACGTCGCGCAGCCGCAGCTGGCGCACCAGCTCCTCAGCCGCCTCGAGGTTGTTGCGGGTGACAGTCTCCTCGAGGTTGCCGCTGCCCTTGCCGGTGTAGCGGCCCGTGTTGACGTCGACGACTGTCATCGCCTCGGTGTGGTCGAACACCAGCGAGCCGCCGCTCGGCAGGTAGACCTTGCGGTCCAGCGCCTTCAGCAGCTGCTCGTCGATCCGCAGGGTGGTGAAGACGTCCTCGACGGCGGCGTGCTTGCGCAGCCGCGGCATCAGGTCGGGCGCGACCGAGGACAGGTACTGCTCGATCTGCGTCCACTCCTCCTCGCCCTGGACGATCAGCTGGGCGAAGTCCTCGTTGAACACGTCGCGGACCACGCGGATCACGAGGTCGGGCTCGGCGTACAGCAGCGCCGGCGCGCTGGCCTTGGCCGCCTTCTTCCCGAGAGCGTCCCACTGCGCGGCGAGGCGCTCGATGTCACGCCCGAGCTCGTCCTCCGTAGCGCCCTCGGCCGCCGTCCGCACGATGACGCCGGCGTCCTCGGGGGTGATCTGCTTGAGGATGCCGCGGAGCCGGGTCCGCTCGGTGTCGGGCAGCTTGCGGCTGATCCCGGCGCTGCCGCCCTCGGGGACGTATACCATGTACCGGCCGGGCAGGCTGACCTGGCTGGTGAGCCGGGCGCCCTTGTGCCCGATCGGGTCCTTCGTCACCTGGACAACGATCGACTGCCCCGACTTCAGCGCCTGCTCAATCTTGCGCGGCTTGCCCTCGAGCCCGCTCGCGTCGTAGTTGACCTCACCCGCGTAGAGGACGCCGTTGCGGCCCTTGCCGATGTCGACGAACGCCGCCTCCATGCCGGGCAGGACGTTCTGCACCCGGCCGAGGTAGACGTTGCCCGCGTAGGCGGACGAGCTGGCGCGGGTGACGTAGTGCTCGACGAGGACGTCGTCCTCGAGCACAGCGATCTGGGTGCGGTCACCGACGTTGCGCACGACCATGACGCGCTCGACCGCCTCGCGGCGAGCGAGGAACTCGGCCTCGGTGGCGATGGGCACGCGCTTGCGGCCCTGGTCACGGCCGTCGCGGCGGCGCTGGCGCTTGGCTTCTAGCCGGGTCGAGCCGGTGACCCCCCGGACGGCGGACTCTGCTGAGCGCGGCTCGCGGACGTGGACAACTGTGTTGGGCGGGTCGTCCGGGGCCAGCTCGGCGTCGGCGGCGCCCGCACCGCCGCGGCGGCGGCGACGGCGCCGGCGGGTGGTGCCCGCGGGGGTGTCGGAGTCGTCCTCGGCGGCTTCGCCGTCGGCTGCTTCACCGGCGTCCGGCTCGGTGGAGTCATCGGCATCAGCGCTGCCCGGGGCATCGGCGCCTTCTGCGAGCTCGTCCCCCGCCCGGGCGGCTGCGTCGCTCGCGTTGTCGCCCGTCTCAGCGGCGTCGCCGCCCTCGCTGTCGCGCGGCCTGCCCCGGCCACGCCGGCCCCGGCGGCGGCGCCGCGTGGCGGCCCCGCCAGCCTCGGTGCCGTCCTCGGCCGGCTCCTCGCCCAGCTCATCGGTCACGTCGTCGAGCTCGAGATCGGCATGCGGGTCCGCGAGCTCGAGGTCGTCGGCTTCCGCGTCCGCCTGCGCCGGACGCGTGAAGGGGACGATCTCGGGCGGCTGGAAGGTGACGACGGGCGGCGCCCCGCGGCGGCGGCGGGAGCGCGCAGGTGCCGGCTGCTCGTCGGCCGCCGAGTCGGTCTCCGTCTCCGTCTCCGCTGCGCCTCCGCCGATGGGCGCCTCGGCGTCGGTGGACTCGCTTGCCTGTGGGACCCCCGGTCCGGGCGAGGTCTCCCCCGCGATCTCAGCGACCTCGGCGAGCGCCTCGCGGCTGGTGGCGCGGCGGCGGCGGCGGGCCGGACGCGACTGCTGCGCGGGCTCCGCGTCATCAGCCGCGTCATCAGGGGCGTCATCAGCGGCGTCATCAGCGGCGGCCTCGCCGGCGGCGGCCGGTGCCTCGGCTGGTGCCGGCGGCAGCGTCTCGGTCGTGGGTGTCGGCCGGTCGGTGCCCGCCAGCTCGTCGGTCACCACGGGCGACTGCCCGACCGTCTCGCCCGGCAGCGATGCTGCGTCCTGCGCCGCGGAGGCGTCGATCGAGGCGGCGGGGGCGGTGTCGCCGGCTGCCTGCTCGTCGGTCTCGTCGTCCTCGACGGCTTGCGTCTCATCGAGGTCCGGCGCGTCGACCGGGGCCGGTATCTCGGCTGGTGCCTCGGGCGCCGGATGGCTCTCGCGCTCGGCGGCTGCCGCGAGCTCCTCGGCGGTAGGCACGGGCGGCGGTCCGGCCGGCCGACTGGCTGCCCGGCGGCGGCGCCGGGGTGCGGATGCGCCCTGGGTCTGCTCCGGGATCTGCTCCTGGGTGGGGTCGGTCTCGTCTGTCTGGCTCACGAATACGCCTCTCGGCCCCCGGGCGCGGTGGATAACCCGCGACCGCACAGGGGCGGTGTTCGGCACCGGCGTTCGCACGCCGATGGGCTCGGGACGCCGAGGTCAACCGCCCGCGACTGCGTGCTCTCGGTCGGTGCGAAGCGGATCGTCGAGCGACCCGTCCTCTGCCAACCGGCCCTGTGCGAGCCTGGTCACCTCTACGGGGACCGGCGGCTCGAGACCGGCTACCGATTTGAGGGCAGCCAGTACATCGTCGGGTCGTACAGCCGGCGTCGTCTGCCGTACGACAACACGAAGTATCGCACAGTTGTCGCTCGTCGCCCCTTTCGACACTTCAGGCGGCACCTCAACCGACGCCTCAGCCGACACAGCGACCGACACGACAGCACCCCGGGCATCGAGCATCCGGACGCCGTCCTTGACGAGTCGCTCGACCTGCACCTCGGACTCGCCGAGGAAGGCATCGACCGCTCGTTGCACCGTCGCGGCTTCCACCTGGCGGAGCACGATGCGCCACTGCGAGGCCTCGACCCGCTCGGCGAGGCTGCCCCCGCCCGCGACAACGCACTCGAGGACGTCGAGCCCGGGCGCGAGGCTGGCGTCGAGCGCCAGCCGCACCGCCTCGGGGTCGCACGCCTGCGCCAGGGCCAGCTCGACGTACTCGGCCTCGCTCGCCACCCCCGTCGGCGCCGCCCCCAGCCACGAGATCCGCGGATGAGCGGTAAAGCCCGACGTGTACGCCATCGGCACGCGGGCGCGGCGCAGCGCCCGTTCGAAGCCGCGGGCGATGTCGCGGTGCGAGGTGAAGCGCAGGCGGCCGCGCTTCGCGTAGCGCAGGCGCAGCCGCTGGACGACCTCGGTGGGGCGCCCGGTGAGGTCGGGCTGGCGCTTGGCCACGCCGGCTCAGCCGCCGGAAGCGAGCGGGCTGCCGGCGACGGCCAGAGGAAGCAGGGTCCTGCCGGTCGGGCCGATCTCGATCGCCGTGCCCTGGGTGGGGCACACGCCGCAGTCGTAACACGGGGTCCAGCGGCAGTCGTCGACCTCGCGCCCGCTGACGGCATCCTGCCAGTCCGACCACAGCCACTCGGGGTCGAGCCCGGCGTCGAGGTGGTCCCAGGGCAGCACCTCGGCGTAGGTCCGCTCACGGGTGGTGTACCAGGCGACGTCGATGCCACAGGCCTCGGCCGCCGCCATCCACCGCTCGAAGGAGAAGTGCTCGCTCCAGCCGTCGAACCGGCCGCCGTGCCGTACGACCTCGGCGATGACCGCCCCGATGCGCCGGTCACCCCGCGAGAGCAGGCCCTCGATGATCCCGGGGCGACCGTCGTGGTAGCGGAACCCGATGGAGCGGTCGCGCCCGATCGCGTCACGCAGCAGCTGCAGGCGCCGGTCGGTCTCGGGCCACGACAGCTGCGCCGCCCACTGGAAGGGGGTGTGCGGCTTGGGCACGAACCCGCCGATGGACACTGTGCAGCGGATGTCGCGCCGGCCGGTGGCCTCGCGCCCCGCGCGGATGACGCTCTTGGCCATCCGCGCGATCTGCAGGACGTCCTCGTCGGTCTCGGTCGGCAGACCGCACATGAAGTAGAGCTTGACCTGCGACCAGCCACCCTCGTACGCCGTGGTGACGGTGCGGATGAGGTCGTCCTCGGTGACCATCTTGTTGATGACCTTGCGCAGCCGCTCGGACCCGCCCTCAGGCGCGAAGGTCAGCCCCGAGCGGCGGCCGCCGCGGGCGAGCTCCTCGGCGAGGGTGATGTTGAAGGCGTCGACCCGGGTGGAGGGCAGCTGCAGGGAGGTCTGGGTGCCCTCGTACCTGTCGGCCAGCCCCTTGGCGATCTCGCCGATCTCGCTGTGGTCAGCGCTCGACAGGCTGAGTAGCCCGACCTCCTCATACCCGGTAGCGGCGAGCCCTGCCTCGACCATCGCGCCGATGCCGGTGATGCTGCGTTCTCGCACTGGGCGGGTGATCATCCCGGCCTGGCAGAAGCGGCAGCCGCGGGTGCAGCCGCGGAAGATCTCGACGCTCATCCGCTCGTGCACCGTCTCGGCCACGGGGACCAGGGGCTGCTTGGGATACGGCCAGGCGTCGAGGTCCATGACGGTGTGCTTGCTGACCCGCGTCGGAACTCCCGGCCGGTTGGGCGTCACCCGGCCGATGCGGCCGTCGGGCAGGTAGCTGACGTCGTAGAACTGCGGCACGTAGGCCACGCCGGAGCGGGCCAGGCGCAGCAGCAGCTCCTCCCGGCCGCCGGGGCTGCCCTCGTCCTTGTGCCGGCGGACGATGTCGGTGATCCGCAGGACCGCCTGCTCGCCGTCGCCGAGCACGGCGACGTCAATGAAGTCGGCGACGGGCTCGGGGTTGAACGCGGCGTGACCGCCGGCCACGACCACGGGGTGCGTCTCGTCGCGGTCGACGGCGAGCTGGGGGATGCCGGCGAGCTGGAGCGCGACGAGCATGTTGGTGTAGCCGAGCTCGGTCGAGAACGAGATGCCGAACAGGTCGAACGCGCCGACCGGGCGGTGCCCGTCGACGGTGAACTGCGGGACGTCGTGCTCGCGCATCAGGGCTTCGAGGTCGGGCCAGACGCTGTACGTGCGCTCGGCCAAGACGTCGGGCTGCTCGTTGAGGACCTCGTAAAGGATCATGACACCCTGGTTGGGCAGGCCCACCTCGTAGGCGTCGGGGTACATCAACGCCCACCGCACGCGAGCGGCATCCCAGTCCTTGACCTGCGCGTTCAGCTCGCCACCGACGTACTGCACCGGCTTGCGCACCCGCGGCAGCAGCAGCTCCAGGCGGGGGAAGACGGACTCGACAGGCATGTCCCGAGGGTACGGCGCAGGGGCAGCCTGCTACTGGCGGGAGGGCGAGCGCAGCCGCACGTTCTCTACCAGGCCGATCGCGAGCATGTTTGCGAACATCGACGAGCCGCCGTAGGACAGGAACGGCAGCGGCAGTCCGGTCACCGGCATGATCCCCAGCGTCATCCCGATGTTGACGAACGCCTGGAAGGCGAACCAGACGATGACGCCGGCGCACACGAGCGTCCCGAAGGAGTCGTCGGCACGCTGCGCCACCGCGGCCGCAGGTGCAGGTGCAGCACCGCGAAGCCGAAGCCGATGCCCGAGGCGACGAGTGCGAGCACGTACCGGGCGGGTGCGCCCGACAGCGTCAGCATGCCGAGCAGCACCATGACGAAGACCATCGTGGTGCCGAAGTCCGGCTGCAGCATGATCAGCCCCAGCGGCGGTACAGCCAGCAGCAGCACCGTCAGCACCTCTCGCCCACCCGGGGCCGCGCCCAGCCTGGTGCGCGTATCGGTCCGGGCGGCGCCGAGCACGATCGCCGTCACCACGATCAGTGCGACCTTGGCCAGCTCCGAGGGCTGCAGCTCGAAGCCGGCCGGCAGCACGATCCACGACCGGGCGCCGTTGATCGTCGACCCGGCCAGGAGCACCGCAGCCAGCCCCAGCAGGGACAGCCCGTAGATGGCGGAGGCATACGTGCGCAGCAGTCGGTAGTCGACCGACGCAACGGCGACGGCGAGCACCAGCCCGACCCCGGCGTTGAACAGGTGCTTCTCCAGGTAGGCGTACTGGTTTGCTCCGTGGTCGAGCTGGTACTGGCGGGTGGCCGACCAGACCAGCAGCGCCCCAACGACGACGAGGGTTGCCACAGCGAGCGCCAGCACCCAGTCCACCCGCCGCACGAGCGTGTTCGGCCGCCGGCGAGAGGCGGGTATCGCCGGAGCGGCCACGATCCGAAAGCTGCTCATCGGACGTCCTTGGGCGGCGCGGCGCTGCCGTCGCTGCGCAGCGACGGCAACGTCGTCGGGGTCTGGCCGCCGAGCAGGGCCGCTGGGCGGTTGATGCCGTAGATGCCCTCCCAGACCTCGCGGACGGCCGGCGCCGCGAACAGCGCGCCCTGACCCGTTTTGGGCACGGTGATGACGACGACGTACTTCGGGTTCTCGAGCGGGCCGAAGGAGGCGAACCAGGAGGTGTCGCCCTGGTTCTCGACCTCGGCCGTGCCGGTCTTGCCCGCGACGTGCACCTGGTCGAGCGGGAAGCCGGCGAAGGCGCCTGACGCGGTGCCGCGCACCGTGACGTCCCCGAGCCCGGAACGGATGTAGGCGAGCACCGCCGGATCGACCGACAGGTGCCCAGCCACCGCCGGCTTGATCACCCGCTCGACCGAGCCGTCCGGACCCAGCACTGCCTTGGCCAGGCGCGGCTGGTAGAGCGTGCCCCCGTTGGCGACCGCGGCGTAGGCCGTCGCCATCTGCAGCGGGCTGACCGACAGGTACGCGCCCTGCCCGATCCCGAGCATTGTCGCCGCGCCGCCGTTGTAGAGGTAGCCGTCCTGGCATGCCTCGGCGGCGTAGCGCTGGAACTGGGCCCGCTTGGTGGGGTCGGGCTCCTCCGGGTAGCCGGTCTGCGCGCGGCGGCAGTAGGTGCCCTTGAGCTCGTTCCACTGCTTGACGAGGCCCGCGCGGTCGACCAGGGTGCCGGCGGTCTCGGCGGGCAGATCGATGCCGGTCCGGCGCCCGAAGCCGTACTCGCGAGCGGTGCGGACGAAGACCTCCTGCGCCGGGGGCAGGTTGGTCGCGCGCCGCAGACCGCCGTCGTTCAGCCACGCGCCGTAGGCGAACCGGTCGAAGATCGTGTCGCACGAGACCACGAGGGCCTCGTGCAGGTCCATGTTGCCCGGGGCCTCGCCCTCGAAGTTGTGGAACTGCTGGGTCCCCACCTGCACCGACGGCGAGCAGTCGTAGATGCTGTTCAGGGAGGCCAGGCCCCCGCCGACCGCCGCAGTGAGCGAGACGGGCTTGAACGTCGAGCCCGGCGCCGACGAGCCCTGGTAGGCGCGCGAGAGCAGCGGCGTGCCCGCGCCGGGGTCGGTCAGCGCTGCGTAGTCCTTCGCCGAGATGCCGCCGACAAAAGCCGACGGGTCGAACGTGGGCAGCGAGGCCATCGCCACCACCCGGCCGGTGCTCGCCTCGAGCACGACACCACTGGCCGTGTCGCCGCCCTTGCCCTGCGCGTGCGCCTTGTCGAGCACGTGCTGCAGCGACTGCTCGAGCGTCTGCTGCACCTTTGCGTCGAGCGACAGGACCAGCGTGCCCCCGGGGCGGGGAGCATCGCGCCCGACCTCGCCCGCCACCCGGCCGAAGCGGTCGACGGCGAGCCGGGTGATGCCGTCGCGCCCCCGCAGGTCCTTGTCGTAGGCCAGCTCCAGGCCGGACAGCCCGACGAGGTCGTTGCGCTGCAGGGTCGCGTCATTGGCCAGCTGCGCCTCGGTGACCGGCCCGGTGTAGCCGAGCTCGTGGGCGGCCACCGAGCGCATCGGGTAGGTGGGGAGCGACTCGGCGTCGGCGGAGATGCCAGGGAAGCGCTCGGGGTGCTCGAGGATGGCGAGGGCCTGCTCGGGCTGCACGTCGGTGGAGATCGGGATCGGCTGGTAAGGCGAGCCGTTCCAGCACGGCGCCTTGACCGTGGCCGAGCAGAAGCGCGACCGCGCGCTCAGGTCGGCCGCCCGCAGGTGCAGCACGCCCGCTAGCCGCCGCAGGGCCGCGGCGCCGCGGTCGGGCAGGCGGTCAAGCGTGCTGCGGTCGACAGTCATCACCAGCGAGGTCCGGTTGGAGACGAGCAGGCGGCCGGCGTCGTCGAGGATCCGCCCGCGGGAAGCGGCGTTGACGACCTCGCGGACCCGGTTGCCCTCCGCCGCCACCCGGTAGTGGTCGGCCTGCACCACCTGCAGCGACCACAGTCGCAGCCCCAGGGTGGCGAACAGGGCGAGCACGACGAACCGGAGCATGGCGACCCGCAGCCGCGAGTGCTGGATCACTGCTTGGCCTTGGGCCGCAGCCGGCGCAGCAGCCAGCTGATGGACGGGAAGGCGAACGGCGTCAGCAGCACGGCATACACGGCGCCCGCCACCACGCTTCGGCCCAGGGTGTCACCACCGGCCCGGGAGTCGTCGACGAGCGCGCCGGTGGCGGCGAAGAGCAGTGCCGACAGAACCCCCGCCCCCGCCACTGTCGCGATGGGGACGACGACCGAGCGCGCGGCCTCGTGGCGCAGCATCCCGGCGAGGTAGCCGACGACGCACAGCACCATCGCGAAGCGACCGATGACGTGGTCGGAGATGAGGTCAGCCCCGATGCCGGTGATGAACCCCGCCACGCACCCCGCCGCCGGCCCGATCCGAAGGGCCAGGCAGACGAGCACGATTGTCGGAAGCGCCGGGCCGCCGAGCGGCAGCGGCAGCACCCCGACGAGCGCCGGCTGCAGCACGACGGCGACGGCGAGCACGACGCCGGCCGCGAGAGCCTGGCGCACGGACACAGCCCTCATCCTCCCGGTCGCCGGCTGGGCTCGCGGCGCAGCAGGGTGGCCGGCGGAGGCGGCGCGCAGACGCTGGCCGCCCAGCCGGGCCGGCAGGACCGGGGCGCTCATCCCTTCCCCCGCGGCGGCAGCAGCCGGTCACCGGAATCGGCGGCGGCGTGCCGGACGACGACTCCGACGACGTCGAGCCGCCCGAAGCCTGCGTAGGTCCGCACGCTCGCCCGCCGCGACAGCCCGTCGCCCGCTGTCGAGGTGCCCGTAACCAGACCGACGGGGACGCCGCCGGGGTAGTCGCCGCTGCCGAAGGTGACGACGCGCTCGCCCGTGCGGATGGGGACCGTGGGATCGAACAGGGTGAAGCCGAGCTGGCCCGTGGTCCCCGTCCCGGTCACCGTGCCCAGCGCACGCGTCGCCTCCAGTCGCGCCCCGACGACCGACATGGGGTCACTCGCGAGCCGTACCGTCGAGGTGCTCGCCACCGCACGGACCACCACGCCCACCAGCCCATCGGCGACGACCACGAGTTGTCCGACAGCCATCCCCGCCCCCGTGCCCGCGTCGAGGTCGACCACCTGCTCGCTGCCCGTCACGCCGCCCGCGCCGATGACCCGGGCCGGCACGATGGTGAAGGCCGCCTTGTCAGCGACCAAGCGCAGGCGGGCGAGCTCGGCCGCGACCCGCCGCGCGTCGGCGTCGGCAGCAACCTGCCGGCGCAGCGTGCCGACCTGCTGCTCCAGGGCGTCGGCCCGGGCGCGCTGCTTGTCGGCCTGGCCGAGCGAACCCACGGCGCGGCGCACGGGCCGGGTCACCGCGCTCACCCCGCGCTCCACCGGTCCGACGACGCTCGCCACGCCGTCACGCAGCCGCGAGTCGGCACCGCGCACGCGGTAGTCCAGGGTCAGCAGCACGAGAGCGGCGACGAGCAGCAATGCCAGCAGCAGCCGCCCGCCCCGCGAGTCACGCACTGGTCACCCCTACCTGCCAGCTCACGCCCGCGGCTCCGGCCGCAGCACCTGCTGCAGCGCCTCGAACTCCTCAACGCACCGACCGGCGCCCAGGGCGACGGCGTGCAGCGGGTTGTCGGCGAGCGAGACCGGCATCCCCGTCTCCTGGCGCAACCGCTCGTCCATCCCCCGCAGCAGCGCTCCGCCACCGGCGAGCATGATCCCGCGGTCCATGATGTCGCCGGCGAGCTCGGGCGGGCACTTGTCGAGTGTCCCCTTGACCGCATCGATGATCGCGGTCACCGGCTCGTCGACAGCCTCCCGGATCTCCTCGGCGGACACGACGATGGTCTTGGGCAGCCCGCTGACGAGGTCACGGCCGCGGATCTCGGCCGACGCCTCGTCCTCGCGTGGCCAGGCGGAGCCGATCGCCATCTTGATCTCCTCGGCGGTGCGCTCGCCGAGCAGCAGGCTGTACTGCTTCTTGACGTGGGCCATGATCGCCTGGTCGAGCTCGTCGCCACCGGTGCGGATGGACTGGCTGGTGACCACGCCGCCCATCGAGATGACGGCGACCTCGGTCGTGCCGCCGCCGATGTCGACGATCATGTTGCCGGTTGGTTCGTGCACGGGCATGTCAGAGCCGATCGCAGCTGCCATCGGCTCCTCGACGACGTAGACCTTGCGCGCTCCCGCGGCGTAGGCGGTGTCCTTGACGGCCCGCTGCTCGACGCCGGTGATGCCGGAGGGGACGCAGACGACGATGCGCGGCTGGGCGAACCGTCGGTGGCGGTGCACTTCCTGGATGAAGTAGCGCAGCATCCGCTCGGTCGTCTCGAAGTCGGCGATGACGCCGTCCTTGAGCGGGCGGATGGCGACCATGTTGCCGGGAGTGCGGCCGATCATCCGCTTGGCGCGGGCACCGACGGCGACGACTGTCTGCGTGGTGGTGTTCATGGCGACGACGCTGGGCTCGTTGAGCACGATGCCGCGCCCCCGGACATAGACGAGGGTGTTCGCGGTACCCAGATCGATCGCCATGTCGCGACCGGCGAAGGGAAACGCTCTAGCCATGCGGCGGCCTCTCAGCAAAGGAGTGCGCCTCAAATGTAGGGCCCCGGTCACCCGCCGACGGCTGCGACTCGCAGGCCGGGGGCGCGCGACCCGGGGGGTGCCTCGCTACAGCTGGGGGAAGAACAGCGTCGCCTCACGGGTCCCGGACTCGGGCGAGTCGCTGCCGTGGACGATGTTCTCGCCGATCTCGAGCGCGTAGTCGCCGCGCACTGACCCGGGCGCCGCCTTCACGGGGTCGGTGGTGCCCATGAGCGTGCGCACGGCCTCGACCGCCCGGGGCCCCTCGACGACGAGCGCCATCAGCGGGCCGCCCGTAATGAAGTCGACGAGCTCACCGAAGAACGGCTTGTCGGTGTGCTCCTGGTAGTGCTTCTCCGCCGTCGCGCGATCGAGGACGCGCAGCTCGGCGGCCACCAGGGCCAGTCCCTTGCGCTCGAGCCGGTTGATGACCTCGCCCACGAGGCCGCGGCGCACTCCGTCGGGCTTGACCAGGACGAGGGTGCGCTCGGCGGCCACCAGGGACTCCTTCGGTGCGGGGGATCAGACGGGGCCGGATGCGTGCTGCCGGCATGCCGAGTCTATGGCGACGGCAACCCACTGAGGGTGCTGCGGCGCTCACCTGCGCAGCAGCGTCCGAGCCTCGCCCACCGTGACCAGCGAGCCGGTGACGAGGACGCCGGCGCCGCCATAGGGCACGTCCTCCTCGGCCAGGCGCACCGCCGCGTCGAGCGCGTCGTCGAGCCGCGGCGCCACCTCCACCCGGTCGGCCCCGAACACCTCGACCGCGATGGCCGCGAGCTCGTCGGCCGGCATCGCTCGGGACGAGCCGGTCTGGGTCAGCACCACGTTGTCGAGCACGGGCTCGAGCACTGCCAGCATCCCGCCCGCGTCCTTGTCCCCCAGGATGCCGATCACGCCGACGAGCCGGTCGAAGGCGAACTCCTCGGTGATGGCGGCGGCCAGCGCACGGGCCCCGGCGACGTTGTGCGCCCCGTCGAGCAGCACGGTCGGCGAGGAGCGGACCGTCTCCAGCCGTCCGGGTGAGGTCACGGCGGCGAAGCCCGCGCGCACCGCTTCGATGTCGATCTGCCGCCCGCTACCGCCACCGAGAAAAGCCTCGACTGCCGCGAGCGCGCAGGCTGCGTTGTGCGCCTGGTGCGCCCCATGCAGCGGCAGCAGCAGCTCGCTGTACTCCCCGCCCAGGCCCTTGAGCGTCAGCAGCTGTCCACCGACAGCGAGGGAACGGGACAGCACGCCGAACTCGATGCCCTCGCGCGCCACAGTCGTGCCGAGTTCCGCGGCGCGGCGCAGCAGCACCGACGCCGCATCCAGCTCCTGCTGCGCGATGACAGCGACCGCTCCCTCCCGCAGGATGCCCGCCTTCTCGGCAGCGACCTCGGCCACCGTGGTGCCGAGCTCACGGTGGTCGAGCGACACCGGGCCGATGACCTGCACCGCGGACTGCACCACGTTCGTCGCATCCCAGGTGCCGCCCATCCCCACCTCGATCACCCCGATGTCGACCGGCGCGTCGGCGAAGGCAGAGAACGCCATGGCAGTCAGCAGCTCGAAGTAGGTGACCCGCTGCTCGCCCTTCGAGTCGAGCAGCTCGGCGTAGGGGGCGACGTCGTCGTAGGCCCGAACGAAGGCTGCCGTGCTGGCGGGGCGCCCGTCGATGCTGATCCGCTCGGTCACCGACTCCAGGTGGGGCGAGGTGTAGCGGCCCGGGCGGAGGCCGAACGCGTGCAGCAGCGAGTCGACCATCCGGGCGGTCGAGGTCTTCCCGTTCGTCCCGGTGAGGTGAATGGTCGGGTAGGCCGTCTCAGGGTGGCCGAGCAGATCGACGAGCGCGGTAATGCGGCTGAGGTCGGGCACCATGTGCGCGGGCTGACGGTCGGCCAGGGAGCGCTCGGCGCGGGCGAGCTCGGCGGCATCGGCGGCCCCGGATGGTCCGGACACCGGGCCGGACAGAGTCAGGTCGGACGCGGGCTGGTCAGACAAGAGACCCGAGCCGGCCCTGCAGCTGCTCGATCTCCACCTCGGCGGCGCTGGAGCGCTCGCGCATCCGCGAGACGACCTCGACCGGCGCCTTCCCGACGAAGGCGTCGTTGCCGAGCTTGCGGTTCACCTGCTCACGCTCCTTCTCGGCGGCGGCGAGCTGCTTGGTCAGCCGGGCGCGCTCGGCTGCGACGTCGACGGCGCCGCGCAGGTCGAGCGAGAGGCTGGCGCCGGCGGCCTGCAGCACCGGCCAGCCGTCGGGAGCTGCCTCCGCCGGCTTGACGGTGAGGTCGGTGAGCGAGCCGAGCTCGGCTGCCCAGCCCCCGCTGGGAGCGAGCCCGTCCCGGGCGACGAGCACCGCCGGCACCTTGCGCCCCGGCGGCAGCCCCTGCTGCACCCGGAACCGGCGCACCTCCCCGACCAGCTCCTGGAAGCGGGCGACTTCCTGCTCGGCGTCGGCGTCGGCTCTCGGTCCGCCCTCGATGCCGGGCCAGGTGGCGGTCGCGACGGTCTCACCGCCCGTCAGCGCGCGCCACAGCTCGTCAGTGGCGAACGGCATCACCGGGTGCAGCATCCGCAGCAGCGCGTCGAAGCAGTGGCCGAGCACCCTCCTGGTGCGCGCGGCATCGGCTCCCCCGGCGCGCAGCGGCACCTTGGCCAGCTCGACGTACCAGTCGAAGAGCTCGTCCCACGCGAAGTGGAACAGCGCGTCGCAGACCTTCGCGAACTCGAAGCCCTCGTAGAGCGAGTCGACCTGGGCTGCGACGGCATCGAGCCGGGACAGGATCCAGCGGTCCGCCACGGACAGCCCACCGGCGTCGGGCCGGCCGTCGCTCACGGCACCGTTCATCAGCGCGAAGCGGGTGGCGTTCCAGAGCTTGTTGACGAAGTTGCGGCTGCCCTGCACCCACTCCTCGCCGACCGGCACGTCGACCCCGGGGTTGGCGCCGCGGGCGAACGTCCAGCGCAGCGCGTCGGCGCCGTAGCGGTCCATCCAGTCGAGCGGGTCAACGACGTTGCCGGCCGACTTCGACATCTTACGGCCGCGCTGGTCGCGCACGAGGCCGTGCAGCAGCACCGCACGAAACGGCGGCTCCTGCTGGATGTAGGTGCAGAACATCATCATCCGGGCGACCCAGAAGAAGATGATGTCGTAGCCGGTGACCAGCACGTCGGTCGGATAGAAGTGCTCGAGGTCGCTCGTCTGGTCCGGCCAGCCCAGCGTGGATGCCGGCCACAGCGCGGACGAGAACCACGTGTCGAGGACGTCCTCGTCCTGCAGCCAGCCCTCGCCCGACGGCGGCACCTCGTCCGGGCCCGGCGCCACCACCTCGCCGTCCGGGCCGTACCAGACCGGGATGCGGTGGCCCCACCACAGCTGTCGGCTGATGCACCAGTCGTGCATGTCGTCGACCCAGCCGAAGTAGCGTCCGGCCATCGACGCCGGAACCATCGCCGTCTCGCCCTGCCGCACCGCGTCACCGGCCCGCTTCGCCAGCGGCGCGACGCGCACGAACCATTGCAGCGACAGGCGGGGCTCCACCACGGTGCCGCAGCGTGAGCAGTGGCCGACGCTGTGCACGTAGGGGCGCTTCTCGGCCGCGATCAGCCCCTGCTCACGCAGAGCGGCGACCACGGAGGGGCGCGCCTCGAACCGGTCGAGCCCCTCGAAGGGTCCGGGGACGGTGATGACGCCCCGCTCGTTCATGATCGTGATCGCCTGCAGGTCGTGCCGCTGGCCGATCTCGAAGTCGTTCGGGTCGTGCGCTGGCGTGACCTTGACGGCGCCGGTGCCGAAGGCCGGGTCGACGTGCTCGTCGGCCACCACCGGGATCTCGCGGCCGGTCAGCGGCAGCGGCACGGTCGTGCCGACGAGGTGGGCGTAGCGCTCGTCGTCGGGATGAACGGCGACGGCGGTGTCGCCGAGCATGGTCTCGGCGCGGGTGGTGGCGACGACCACCGGCCCGTAGACGATCGACACAAGCTCGCCGTCGGTGTCGCGGTGCTCAACCTCGATGTCGGACAGCGCCGTGAGGCAGCGCGGGCACCAGTTGATGATCCGCTCGGCGCGGTAGATCAGGTCGTCGTCGTAGAGCCGCTTGAAGATGGTGCGCACGGCGCGCGAGAGGCCCTCGTCCATCGTGAAGCGCTCGCGCGACCAGTCGACGCTGTCGCCTAGGCGGCGCATCTGACCGAGGATGCGGCCGCCGTACTCCGCCTTCCACTGCCACACCTGTTCGACGAACGCCTCGCGGCCGAGGTCGTGCCGCGAGAGCCCTTCGCCGGCCAGCTCGCGCTCGACCACGTTCTGGGTCGCGATGCCGGCGTGGTCCACCCCCGGCAGCCACAGCGCGTCGTAGCCCTGCATCCGTTTGCGCCGCGTCAGCGCATCCATCAGCGTGTGCCCGAACGCGTGGCCGATGTGCAGCGAGCCGGTGACGTTGGGCGGAGGGATGACGATGGTGAAGGTGGGCCGACCGTCACCGCGGGCCCGGAACACGTCGGCGTCGACCCAGCGCTGGTAGGCGGCCGCCTCGACCGACGACGGGTCGTACGTCGTCGGCAGGTCGGGGCGGCCGGGCTCGCTGGGCATGCCTGCGAGTCTAGAGATCGGCTGGGCGCGGCCCGCTGACCAGCGGCCGCGACCGGGTGGGGATGCGCACTCAGGCGGGACGGGACTCGTGCCGATGACCCGGGAGACGACTCGTCTTCTCTCGGAGGTACCAGGTGCCGGACCAGGACACCCCGCTCGCCGCTCGCACGATCCTGCCCGGTGTTCCGTTCGAGCCCGGGCCCGATGACGGAGCCATCCCGGGGCAGCGCGCCCCTGACCTGCCGCCCGGCGCCGGGTGGCCGCAGGGAGGTCAGCCCGGCTGGGAGCAGCAGGGGTACGCGCCGCAGGGGTACGGGCAGCCTCAGTACGGCCAGCCTCAGTACCAGCCTCAGCAGTACGAGCAGCAGCCCCAATACCAGCCGCAGCAGTACGCCCAGCCTCAGTACGGGCAGCCTCAGTACCAGGCGCAGCAGTACGAGCAGCAGCCCCAGTACGGCCAGCCTCAGCAGTACGAGCAGCAGCCCCAGTACGGCCAGCCTCAGCAGTACGAGCAGCAGCCGCAGTACGGGCAGCAGCCCCAGTACGGCCAGCCTCAGCAGTACGAGCAGCAGCCCCAGTACGGCCAGCCTCAGCAGTACGAGCAGCAGCCGCAGTACGGGCAGCAGCCCCAGTACGGGCAACCCCAGCAGTACCAGCAGCAGGACCAGCCCGCGACGTGGGCGGCAGCGCCCGGGACACCGGAGCACCAGCCGCAGCAGTGGCCGGAACAGCAGGTGCCGGAACAGCAGTGGCCGGAACCGCAGGGCCAGGATCAGCAGGGTCCCGGCGCACCACACGTCGCGCCGAGCTGGGCCCAGGGCGGCCCGGCGAGCGGCCCGTCGTACGCCATCCCCGGCGTCCCCGCCGCCGCCTATGGAGCACCGATGGGCCAGGGCTTTCCCAACCCGCCGCCGGCGGCGCCGCAAGGGCTCTGGGGCGAGCCGGCGCCCAGCGCTTTCCCGCCGGCCGCCCAGGGCAAGCGCCGCGGCGCAGGCGGACGCGGGTTACGACGACGGCAGCGCCCGGCTCAGTCGCCGGCCGCCGCCGCGCCGTACGCCCCGCAGATGTACCAGTCGGAGCAGCCGGCAGCCGAGGTGTCCAAGCCGCCACGCCGGCGCTCGGGTGCTCGGCGCACGACTGCTGCCCCGCGCTCGCCGCGCACGGCTGTCGTCGCAGGAGGGGCGGCCGCCCTGCTCGCGGGCGGCGGCCTGCTGGCCTACACCCAGCTGCACGGGTCGAGCACCCCGGCAGTGGTACCGCCGGCCGCGGGCAGCCGACTCGTCGCCCCGGCCTTCGCATTACCCACCAACGTCGGCGGCCTGCCAGTGCAGCCCGCTGCATCGTCAGCGGCCACGCGAACGTCAGTCACCGCCGCACTGGCTCGTCGAGCACCCGGCACGCCGGCACCCACCAAGGTGGCTGCGTTCGGCTCCGGACCCGGCTCGTCGCTGGACGTTGCCGTCTACCGCGCCGGCACCCGTGGCGCGGCCACGGCCGACAGCCTGGTCAAGGGCCTGTCGAAGCCTCGCTCCGGTGACCGTGGGATCGGGGCCCGCGTCGTTCCCGCGGGTGCCGCGGGCGGGCGCATGACCTGCGGTGGCGAGTCCGGCAAGGGCGCAGCGACCTGGTGCGTGTGGACAAGTGCCTCGTCAGTCGGCGTGACGCAGGCTCCTGGCAGCACTGACGTCAGCGCGCTAGCCGCCAGCACCCGGGAGTTGCGCGCTTTCGCCGCCCACTAGGAGCGAGCCCGTCGAGATCGCAGTCGTCCGTGGTCGAGACGCCACCAGAAGGGGGCGTATCGGGCGCCCTGTGGCTCGGCCCCGGGACGATGACTGCAGTTCCGACCGCCACTGCCACGCGCGCTTCAGCCGGCGGGCACCGCAACCCCTACGGCGCGATGCCCGCCACATCGCCGCAGGCTGCCCGGATCGCCGCCCTAGGGTGAGGCCATGACCTCCGGCCTGGTGAGCGGCCCGACCGAGCTGGAGCTGGAGCTCGATGGCGAGTGGTCCATCGGCGGGAAGCTGTTCGGCGGGTACCTGCTGCGCGAGCTGGTGGGTGCGACCCTGTCGCAGTCCGAGCATCCGCACCCGCTGAGCGTCAGCGCGCACTTTCTGTCACCGCCGGACCCGGGCCCGGCGCTGGTCCTGGCCGAGCGACTGCGGGCAGGCCGCCGGACCAGCGTCGTCCGCGGCTCGCTCTACTCCGGCGACCGCAGCTGCGCGGAGGTCGTCGTGACCTCCGGCGAGCTCGCCGCGCCCGGCCCGGCCATCTGGGCCGACCCCGAGCGGGCAATCGTGCTGCCCCCGGTCGAGGACTGTGCCGAGGCCCCCACGTCCAACCCGTCCGGCGCGGCCATTGGACACCTTCGCCACATCGACCTGCGGGTGGACCCCGCCACCGCCGGCTGGACCGGCGGGCATCCCAACGGCATCCCCGAGATCCGCGGCTGGATGCGGCCACGCGACGGTGTGATGGGCCCGCTGTGGCTGCTCATCGCCGTCGATGCGCTGCCGCCGGTCACCTTTCCCCTAGGACTGCGTGGCTGGGTGCCGACGGTGAGCTTCGACGTCCAGCTCCGGGCCCTGCCGACGACCAGGTGGGTCGGGGTGCGTCACCGCGCCGCCCTCATTGCCGGTGGCTGGCTGGATGAGACCTGCGACATCGTCGACGAGAACGGCAACCTGCTGGCGAGCGGGCGCCAACTCGCGGCGTACCGCGAGCCCGAGGGGCAGCTCCGGCCCTAGCCAGGGCCCGGCGGCCCTATGCCTGCTGACCCGGTCAGGCCGACTTCTCGCGCCGCTCCCGCTTGGCGGGGGTGATCTCGCGGGGAACGATGGTCGGGTTGGCGTGCTTGCTGACGACCTCGCCAGTGATCACCACGCGGGCGACGTCCTTGCGCCCGGGGATGTCGTACATCACCGACATCAGCACCTCTTCCATGATCGCCCGCAGCCCTCGCGCACCCGTGCCACGCAGGATGGCGAGGTCGGCAATGGCTTCCAGCGCATCCTCGGTGAAGTCGAGGTCGACGCCGTCGAGGTCGAACAAGCGCTTGTACTGCCGCACCAGCGCGTTGCGAGGCTCGGTGAGGATGCGGATCAGCGCCTCGCGATCGAGGTGAGACACGCTGGTGAGCACGGGCAGCCGGCCGATGAACTCCGGGATCATCCCGAACTTGAGCAGGTCCTCGGGCATGACCTCGCCGAAGACCTCCGACTTCTCGGGGTCGTCCTTGCTGTGCACGATCGCCCGGAAGCCCAGGGCCTTGGCGCCGTGCCGGCTCTCGATCAGCTTCTCGAGCCCGGCGAACGCCCCGCCGCAGATGAACAGGACGTTGGTCGTGTCAATCTGGATGAACTCCTGGTGAGGGTGCTTGCGACCCCCCTGCGGCGGGACGCTCGCGGTTGTGCCCTCCAGGATCTTGAGCAGCGCCTGCTGGACCCCCTCGCCGGAGACGTCGCGCGTGATCGACGGGTTCTCTGACTTGCGGGCGATCTTGTCGACCTCGTCGATGTAGATGATCCCGGTCTCGGCCTTCTTGACGTCGTAGTCAGCCGCCTGGATCAGCTTCAACAAGATGTTCTCGACGTCCTCGCCGACGTAGCCGGCCTCGGTGAGCGCGGTGGCATCGGCGATGGCAAACGGGACGTTGAGCATCCGCGCGAGCGTCTGGGCCAGCAGCGTCTTGCCGCAGCCGGTCGGTCCGAGCAGCAGGATGTTGCTCTTGGCAAGCTCGACGTCGCTCTTGCCCGACTCGTTGCCGCCCGCCTGCACCCGCTTGTAATGGTTGTAGACCGCGACCGACAGGGTCTTCTTCGCCGGCTCCTGGCCCACCACGTAGGAGTCGAGGAACTCGAAGATCTCGCGGGGCTTGGGAAGCTCGTCCCACTTGAGGTCCGAGGACTCGCTCAGCTCCTCCTCGATGATCTCGTTGCACAGGTCGATGCACTCGTCGCAGATGTAGACACCTGGCCCCGCGATGAGCTTCTTGACCTGCTTCTGCGACTTGCCGCAGAACGAGCACTTCAGCAGGTCCCCGCCGTCACCGATGCGCGCCACCCGCGTCATCTCCCTGCTGCTCGGGGGGTGGTGTCACCCCTGCTGCCCTGACCTCGAGTCGGACGACGACCGCCTGGCTGGCAGCTGCTCGCGCATGGCGCGCCCTTGGGCGCACCCGCTGGGACCGTACAACCAGCACCGGCTCCAGCGCGTGCTTTCAGCTGGCGCTGCGCAGTGCAGATGTCTTGCGCGACTTCAGCACCTCGTCGACCAGCCCGTACTCCACTGCCTCGTCGGCCGTGAGGATCTTGTCGCGGTTGATGTCGATGCGCACCTGCTCCTCGGGGCGCCCCGTGTGCTGGGACAGCATCCGCTCGAGCAGCGCGCGCATCCGCATGATCTCGCGGGCCTGGATCTCGATGTCGCTCGACTGGCCCTCGCCCGAGCCGCTCGGCTGGTGGATCAGGATCCGGGCGTTGGGCACGGCGAATCGCTTGCCCTTGGCGCCGGCCCCCAGCAGCACCGCTGCCGCGCTGGCCGCCTGCCCCAGGCAGACGGTGGAGACGTCGGGGCGGATGAACTGCATCGTGTCGTAGATCGCCGTGAGCGCCGTGAACGAGCCACCCGGCGAGTTGATGTAGATGTTGATGTCGCGGTCGGGGTCCTCGGACTCGAGGTAGAGCAGCTGCGCCATGACGTCGTTGGCGGAGACGTCGTCGATCTGCACGCCGAGAAAGACGATCCGCTCCTTGAGCAGCTTGGAGTACGGGTCCATGCCGTACTCGCCGCGGCTCGTGCGCTCGATGATGTTGGGTAGGACGTAGCGCCCCGTGGGGTTCGGATAAGGCATCTGCTCGCTCCTCAACTGACCGGGCCGGCGCTCGGCACCTGGGCCGCGCGCTGCACAACGTGGTCGACGAACCCGTACGCCTTCGCCTCTTCGGCGGTGAACCACCGGTCTCGGTCGGAGTCCTCTTCGATCTTCTCGTGGGTCTGACCGGTGTGGTAGGCGATGCGTTCCTGCAGGGTGCGGCGCGTGTAGATCATCTGCTCGGCCTGGATGGCGATGTCGGCCGCCGTGCCGCCGATCCCCCCGGAGGGCTGGTGCATCATGATCCGCGAATGTGGCAGGGCGTAGCGCTTGCCCTGAGCCCCGGCGCAGAGCAGGAACTGCCCCATGCTGGCCGCGAGGCCCAGAGAGAAGGTCGCGACGTCGTTGGGGACGAACTCCATCGTGTCGTAGATGGCCATCCCTGCGGTGACCGAACCGCCGGGGGAGTTGATGTACAGCGCGATGTCGCGCTTCTCGTCCTCGGCCGCGAGTAGCAGCAGCTGCGCGCAGATCAGGTTGGCGATCGTGTCCTCGACGACGCTGCCCAGGAAGATGATGCGCTCCCGCAGCAACCTGTCGTAGACGCGCTCGTCGAGGGTTGCTGCCCCCGGACCGGGCCCTCGCAGGGTGGGGACCACGAGCTCACTCATGAGCAACTCCTTCTTGTGCGGGTGGCTGCCGCCGGTGGTGCCAGCGTGCGTGCCGCCCGGCCTTGTGCTGTCGCTGACACTAACCACCGGGTCTGACACTCCCGTCCCGGAAAGGGGCAGTTTCGCCGTAGGCGTGAGTGTCACGGTCGCCGTAGGCGTGAGTGTGGCTGTCGCCGTAGGCGTGAGTTCCGCTGCCGGGACCGCTGCGGTCGAGGAGGTCCGGGCGGGCACCGACCGCGACGACGAGCGCAGCGAGCGGGACGAGGACGAGGGCCACCCGCAGTCCGGTGCGGTCCGCGAGCAGGCCGACCGTCGGCGGGGCGAGGAGGAAGCCGACTCTCGCCAGCAGGCCCACAAAGGACAGCGCCTGAGCCGGCGGCATGTCCGGGTCACGTCCGGCGGCGCTGAAGACCCCGGGGAAGAAGGCTGAGGCACCCAGGCCGGCGAGCGTGAACCCGATCGCGGCGGCAACTGGTCGGCCCACCGCTAAGCCCACTGCGGTACCGAGACCGGCAAGGACAGCCCCGCTGCGCACTACAGCGGCGGCGCCCAGCCGGACGAAGAGCCTGTCCCCAGCCAGACGTCCGAGCGTCATACCACCGCTGAAGCCCACGAGCCCAGCGGCAGCGAGGGCGGGTCCAGCCCCCGCGTCGCGCAGGTAGACAGCCGACCACGACGCCGGTGCATCCTCGACGACTGCCGCCACCAGCACCAGGAGCCCCAGCAGCAGGACGCGTCGGGAGACCGGCATTCTGCTGCCCTTGGCGGATGTCGACCGCCGTTCCGGGCCGTGCGACAGCCGCGTGCGGGAGAGCTGGACCGATGCCGCGACCGCGAGGGCGCCGAGCACGAGGCAGGTGCCGGCGAGCTGTGCCGTCACGCTGACGTGGCCGGCGGCAGCTGCGGTCGCCGCTACCGCGCCAGTGACCGCTCCCAGGCTCCAGCCCGCGTGCATGCCGCTCATCAGCGACCTTCCGGTCGCGAGCTCCAGCTCGGCGGCGAGGGTGTTCATGGAGACGTCGGTCGCGCCGTCGGCCACACCGGCAAGGACAAGGACTCCGGTGAGCACAGCCCACGTCGGCGCCACGCCGACCCATGGCAGGACGACCAGCAGAGCCAGCCCTGTCGCCGGGGCGACGACCCGGGCCGGGATGCGGACGAGTAGAGGCACGACGCCCAGCGCACCGACCAAGCCGCCGAGCCCGACGCCGAGGAGCGCGAGCCCGAGCCGGCCCGGGGTGAGATGTAGGGCCTCGCGGACGGCTGGTATGCGCGGCCACCAGCTGCCGAGTGCCGCGCCGTCGACGAAGAAGACAGCGGCGGCGGCCATCCTTCCCCAGGCTGCGGACCTCATGAGCCGGGCTCGACCCCGCTCAGCTCGCGGCCGGACGTCAGGCCTGTGCGGCGGGCTTCTCCTGGCCGGGTGCTCCGACGGGCTCACCAGCCTCGGCCCCGCCGGAGACCTCTGCGATCTGCTCGGTCTCGGCAGCGAATGCCTCGGCGTCGCTCGGTCCGCTATCGCCAGGTTCGGTTGCGTCGGTCGGCTCCGCCGTAGCTGGCTCGGTCGGCTCCGCCGTAGCTGGCTCGGTCGGCTCCGCCGTAGCTGGCTCGGTCGGCTCCGCCGTAGCTGGCTCGGTCGGCTCCGCCGTAGCTGGCTCGGTCGTGCCGCCCGCCTCCTCGTCCAGCGGCTCGTCGAGCGGCTCGGCTTCGAGCTCGTCGTCGTCCAGCTCGTCCGACAGCTCCCCGGCGTTCTCCGCCAGCGCGCCGATGTCGACCGGGCGCCCGGAGGCGTCGGTTACGGTGGCCGACTCCAGCAGGGTGGCGAGTGCCTTGCCGCGGACGACCTCGGCCATCAGCATCCCGACCTGGCCCTGCTGCATCACCTGGTTGGCGAACTCCTGCGGCGCCATCTGCGACTGTTGCGCCCGCATGATCAGGTGCTCGGTGAGCTCCTCCTGGCTGACGTTGAGCTCCTCGCGGGAGGCGAGTGCATCCAGGACGAACTGAGCCTTGACCGCCTGCTCCGAGCCCTCGCGGACCTCGGCGTCGAACTCCTCGGCGGTCTTGCCCTCGGCGGCGAGGTAGGCCTCCCGGTCCATCCCTACCTGCTCGAGCTGGTGCCCCATCGAGTGCTCGCGGGCGTCGACCTCGCTCTGCACCACCGAGTCGGGCAGCGGGATGTCGGTCAGCTCGAGCAGCCGCTCAAGGACGCGGTCTCGGGCCTGCATCCCCTGCTCGAGCCGCTTGACCCGCTCGAGCCGGGTACGGACGTCGGCGACGAGCTCGTCAAGCGTGTCGAACTCGCTGGCCGTCGTCGCGAGGTCGTCGTCGAGCTCGGGGCGCAGCTTCTCCTTGACCGAGCGGACGGTGACTGTCACGTCGGCCGCGCGCCCGGCGAACTCCCCTGCCTGCAGCTCGGTCTGGAAGGTCCGCTGCTCGCCCTCGGCGGCACCGATGATCGCCTCGTCCATACCGGCGACGACGTTGTCGCCGCCGACCTCGTACGACATGCCGCTGGTCGCTGCCGCCTCGACCTGCTGGCCGTCGACTGCCGCGGCGAGATCGATGGTCAGATAGTCGCCCTCCTGCACCGGCCGCTCGACCGGCTCGAGGGTCGAGAAGCGGTCGCGCATCCCGTCGAGCTGCTCCTCGACGGCGGACTCGCTGACCTCGACGTCGTCGACAGTCACCTCGAGGCCCTCGGTGTCGGGCAGCTCGAACTGAGGGCGCACGTCGACCTCGGCGGTGAACACCAGGGACGAGCCGTCGTTGAACTCGATGACGTCGACCTCTGGGCGCGAGAGCACGTCGAGCGCCTCGGACTCCACCGCTTCGGAGTAGAAGCGCGGCAGCGCCTCCTGCAAGGCCTCGTCGAGGATGTGGCTGCGCCCGACCCGCTGGTCGATGATGCGCGCCGGGACCTTGCCCGGCCGGAAGCCCGGGACCCGGACCTGACCCGCCACCTTCTTGTAAGCGGCGTCAAGGCTCGGCCGAAGCTCGTCGAAGGGCACCTCGACCGTGAGCTTGATACGGGTCGGGCTGAGGGCTTCCTTGGTGGCCTTCACGGCGGCGTCACTCCTGGTCGGTGGACGCCGGCGAGGCTGAGCGCCGGCGTGGATTCGGGCTGTCGGGGCGGGGAGATTCGAACTCCCGATCTCCTGCTCCCAAAGCAGGCGCGCTAGCCACTACGCTACGCCCCGGAACGTGCGCCGCTGATCATACGGGCGGCCGCCGGGGACGCTGAAGATGCGCCGTGGGCGGCAGTCGCGCTGGCACCGGCTTCTGCAACCTGACCGCGGTACCCCTCGGTCGACACCGCGGCGTGTGCGAGCCGCGGGCTGTCAGGAGGTGCAGATTGACAGAGCGCTGCGGAAGCTGACGGGTCCGTCGGCACGCGTCCGTCACCATCGTCGTGCGCTGGTCGAGACTGCCGCCCGACGCGGGCTGGTCGATCTTGCAGGCGTCAGCGAACAGTAAGCCGAGCATCCCCGGCGCGGGAGGCCGGGCCGCCCGGCTCAGTCGCCGAGGTCCCACAGCAGCCGGTAGTAGCTGACGCGCTCGGGATCAGCCGCGACGCCGTAGGCGTCGAGCAGCAGGCCGTCCCAGCCTGGGCCGAAGTTCCACTCGGTGCTCCAGGTGGCGACGGCGAGGTCGGCCCACCTGTCCGCCCTGCCCAGTGCGCCCAGATCGACATGTCCGGACCAGGTCCCGTCATCGCCCACCAGAGTGTTGGGCGCGCAGGCGTCGCCGTGGCAGACGACCAGCCGGTCCATCGGCGGCACGTCGCTCACCCGCTGCAGCGTGGTGTCGAGCCCGAGCCCGGCGTGTTCGGGGTGCCAGTTCGCCGGGTCCACGAGGCCGCGGGAGGCTCGCCGCCGGATGTCGGCGAGGCGGGTATCGGCCAACCACGAAAACGGGCACGTCTCGACGGGCAGCGCATCGTGCAGCGCACGTAGCCCTACACCCATCGCTGTTATCGTCCTGCGGGGTTCAGCAAGCCAGCGCGGCGCGACCGCGCTCTGCCCCGGGACCGGGGCCGTGACGAGCCACGAGCCGGACTCGTCCTGCCCGTGGTCGAGCAGTCGCGGGACAGCCGTGAACGGCGCAGCCCAGGTGAGGCGCGCTGCCTCGTCGTCGAGGTTGATCCCGCACCCAACGGGTGCCCACGTGACGAAGCAGCTGACCGCGCCCTCGTGGGCTGGGCCAGCATCACCGACCGTGAACGTCAGACCGCCGCGCTCGTTCTGCCACACCGGCCTGATCGGGCGCCCGGCGGCAAGCAGAATGACGGCCGCCGGTACTGCCACGTCAGGGCTCGGCTGTCCGGCGGCCACCGACACCAGCCTGCCAGCAGGTAACCTTCCGGAACGGATCATGGGTCATTCCAGGCCGCGCGGGTGTAGCTCAATGGCAGAGCCCCAGCCTTCCAAGCTGGCCATGCCGGTTCGATCCCGGTCACCCGCTCCCTCCGGCGTCAGCCAGCCGCCGCCTGCACCTGTTGCCGGCCTGCGGCAAGCTCGCGCACGAGCATGCCGGCGGCCACCAACGCAAGCACGGCTGCCAGCAGGGCCATCCCGTACCAGGTGGCCCACCCCAACGGGGGCGGGGTGTAGGGCGCCGCTTGGTACGCCTGGCCGTTGGTGATAACAGCCGCGGCCAGCAGGGCGGGGCACACGATCAGCGCCGCGGCCCCCAGGAGGCGGGCGACGCTCTCCCCTCGCGCCGAGCCGGCTAGGCGCCGACCGGCGACGTCCGCGCTGAGCAGCGGGACGACGACGGCGACTGCGTAGATGTAGCGCGGCTGCATCTCGAACCCGGGTGAGGTGGCCTGTACGAGCAGCACGTCGACAGCCAGGTCGAGCGCGACGACGCCCGCCACAGCGGCCACGAGGACCAACCGCTCGTACCAGCCGCCGAGAACCAGGGCGAGCGCCAGCAGCCCCGTAATTCCTGCCCACCAGACGCCGACAGTGACCGGCCCCAGCTCGACGTGCAGCCAGCCCAGCCGCCCGATCGTCAACTCGGCGACATCGGGCAACCGGTGCCACGCGACGGACAGTGCGTGGCCGAGCGCCAGGCGCTGCGGGTCAGGACGTGGCTCGTACCGGTACTGCCACGCGAGCCCCGAAGCCACCCCCACGACCATGACTGCAGCGGCGGTTGCAGCGACCACCGGTTCCCGGCGGATCCTCGCCAGGTAGGCCCGCGGTCGGACAAGCAGCAGCGCGAGAACCACGAGGACCACCCAGACCGGGCCGGTGGAGCGGGCAGTGGCGAGCAGCAGCCCGGCGCCTGCGACAGCTGCGTACCCCCACCGTGGCAGTGGGGGGTCGTCACCCAGGCGCAGCAGCCCGGCCGCCAGGCAGACAGCGGCGCAGATCTCGATGCCGCTGTCGGTGACCTGGGATGCGGTGAACAGCACGATCGGAGTCAGGACGAGGGCCACGCCGACAAGTCCGACAAGGCGAGCGGAGCCGTCACGCCGGCACAGCAGGCCCACGGCCAGGCCCAACAGCGCGAGGCACGCGACCGCGTCCCCGGCCCGCGCCAGCCGCACCGCGCCGTCGAGCCCGAGCCCCAGGCCCTCGGCCACCCGGATGCCGACCGCGGCCGGGACGTAGGCGAGCGGCGGGTACGTCCCGACGTACGAGACCTGCGTCCCGGCCGCCAGCGGACGGTCGAGAGTCGTCAGCGGGGAGACGCAACGGCCTCCGTGGGGGAACCGGAAAGCGTCGCACCCCGTGTACCGCTCGGGGACGCGGAACACCCGAGCCGTCCGCGTGACCCACTCGAGCTGGTCGGGACCCCAGAGCTGGGCGGCGTCCGCGACGATGCGCACGGGGGTGCCAAGGACCTGCCCGTGCGCCAGAGCGGCTGCACGGTAGAAGTGCGAGGGCTCGTCGCTTGCCAGCCCGACCGGGTTGGACATCGCGAGAGCCGCCAGCAGCAGCGCATACGCCGCGACGGCGAGCCGTACGACCGCGATGCCGGGTCGAGGATGTGCGTGCGTCCCACGATCACCGGTCGGTGCGTCGGAGCCGCCTGTCCGCTGGTGCTCATCCGTTCGCGGGGCGACGGCTCCCACCTTCGGCATCCACGAGCCCCTCCGTCGACGACTCTCGACGTGCATCCTGCCCGGAAGCCAGGGGAACCGGAAGCTGGGGGAAGCGACCCAGGACACCGCGAGAGGGCCTACCAGAGTCCGCTTCGGCAGCCGGCGCTCTTGTTACAGGCCCGTCGCGTCGATCGCCGACTGCAGCGAGGCTGCATAGCCCTCGCTGGTGTACGTCGCCCCGGAGATGGTGTCGATCTTCGCGCTCTGGGTTGTCATCGCCTCGGAGGCCAGCTCCGGCCCGGCCACCTGCGAGATCTGGATGGAGCGCCCGTCGTCCTGCGGCAGCTGAACCGCGGTCACGGCGGTGATCTTCTTGCCGGCGACAGTGATCTGCACCTGCACCGGCCCGTAGCGGGTGTCCTCGGCTGTTCCGGTGACCGTCTTGGTCGTGCTGGTGGTGCTGCTACCCGCGCTGCTGGCGCCGGTAGACGCCGTGCCGCCAGTTGACGCCGTACCGCTGGCGGACGAACCCGTACCGCTGCCAGTCGACGTACCGGTGCTGCCCGTGGATGTACCGGCACCCTGCGCCAGGGGCAGGGCTGCAGTGTGGCCGGCCTTGCTGCTCAGCAGCAGCACCAGCCCGGCGGTGGTGCCGCCGACGGCGGTGACGATCTTCTTCATAGCGTCCTCCGGCCTAGAAGGCGAACGACTCGGCGTGCAGCCGGCGACGCGGCACACCCGCTCCGCGCAGCGCTCGGATGGCTGTCTCGGTCATCGGGTCGGGGCCGCAGAGGTAGACGTCGTGCTCGGCAACGTCGGGCACCAGGCGTTGCATCCGCTCCGGGGTGAAGGGGTCGGCGACGCTCCCGCGCGGACCGATCAGGTAGTGGACCCGCACACCGCGCCGCTCGGCCAGCACGGCCAGCTCGTCGCGGAACACGATGTCCTCACGGCGGCTGGCCCGGTACAGCAGCGTCAGGTCACCAGGGGCTGCGGGCAGCGCCGCGAGCAGGGCGCGCAGCGGAGTGACCCCGATGCCACCGGCGATGAGTAGCACCTTCTGGCGCGTCCGGCGCGCTACCGTCAGCGCTCCGTACGGCCCCTCGGCCAGCACCGTCGTCCCGACTCGCACCCGCTGCAGGACGCGGCTGTAGTCGCCCAGGTCCTTGACCGTCACCCGCAGCACGTCGCCGGTCGGGGCAGCGGACAGCGAGAACGGGTGCGACTGGTACCACCCGTCGCGGGTGAGGAAGCGCAGCCGCAGGAACTGGCCGGCTTCGATGCCGAGCCGGCCCAGGTACGGCCCGGTGAGGTACAGCGACACGACGCCGGGTGCCTCGGGCCGGACCTCGGTGACCTGCAACCGGTGCCGCAGCGCGGTGCGCACCGGCACGACCACCCGGTAGGCGATGAGCAGGGCTGAGACCAGCAGGTACAGGCCGGCCCAGAAGACACGGTTGGCGACGTTGTCGACGAAGTCGGCGCCCGCGGCGAACTGGTGGGCGAAGGCGAGCGCAATGGCGAGGTAGGTCGTCAGGTGGATCGCATACCAGGTCTCGTACGACAGCCGGCGCCGTGCGGCGCGTGCCGAGGCGATCCCGACGAGCACCAGCAGGACCCATCCGATGGTGGCGATCAGCACGTCGGGGTAGCTGCTCAGCAGCGTCCCGGCCTGGCCGGTCAGCGAGGCGTGGGCGACGAGCGCCGAGCCCCACAGGATGAGCAGTGCGTGCAGGCTCAGCAGGCAGACCGCGTAGCGGCCGGCCGAGGAGTGCATACGGGCCAGCCGGTCCGCCCCCACGCCCCGCTCGATCGCGGGCACCCGTGCCATCAGAGTGAGCAGGACGATGATCGTGTAGCTGCCCACCAGCCCGGTGATCCGTCCGGCGGCCAGCAGGGTGGCGCCCGTTGAGCGGATTGTCGACGGCGTGTCGGCGAACCAGATGCCGACTGTGGCAAGCCCGCCGAGGGCGATGAGGGTCTGCAGGAGGCGCGGCCGGATGGTCACCGGCGCGTCCTGGGTGGAGGCGAGCGGCCGGCGAGGCGGCAGCGGCACGGCGCTGGGTGCGAGACGCGCGCCGCGCGCCGCGGGTCGAGCTTCGAGCGTGGGTGACACCAGCAGCCTCCTCTGTTGAGGTGACTGTCGACGCTGAATCTGTAAGAAGCCTGGGAGCAGCCTGAGGTTCAGGTTCCAATGCCGCCCCGCGGGTCAGCTGGTGCTGGCCATGGCGGCGGCGATGTCGGCCACCGGGTGCGAGGCGGGGACCAGCGGTGGACGCGGGACGGGTATCGGCGGGATCCGGAGCGGAGCCGGTTGCAGCACGGCGTCCTCGTAGCGCTCGAGCAGAAGAAGGGCGGCCAGGAGAATCGCCGGCACCGTCATCCCGACCAGGAGGTACGCCACCGCTACCTCCACTGCTCGCTCGCACTGCAGGACATCAGGCGGGTGCGAGGAGCCCATCGTCACACTGCCCGATGCCGTGAGCCCTTCTGTGCGCGAGCTCTCGCGATGGGGCGATTCCGGGGCGCCAGCGCCGGTGTGCCAGCCGGAAGGTCAGGCAGGCTAAGGATGTGAGCCGCCTGCGCCGACGCCCGCTGCTGGTCGGCGCCGCTCTCCTCGTGCTGGCGCTGGTCGCCGCTGTGGTCTCCGTGCTGGTCGTTCGGTCCTCCTCCGTGACGGTGCGCGAGGCGGCGCGCACGCTCGACGTGACGGACGGGCCCCGCCATGACCAGCACGTGCGCATCCCGACCCGACTGTTCGTGCCCGCGTCGGCAACGGGCGCGCGGCCGGCGCCTGCCGTCATCCTCGCCCACGGCTTCGGCGGCAGCCTCGAGGAGTCACGGGGCGACGCGCTCGACCTGGCCCGGCACGGCTACGTCGTGCTGACCTACTCCGCCCGCGGCTTCGGCGGCGCGACCGGGAAGATCGCCCTCGACAGCCCCGACTACGACGTCGTCGACGTCCGTGCCCTGGTCGACCTGCTCGCGGCCCGCCCCGAGGTGGTGCACGACGGGCCCGGCGACCCCCGGGTGGGCATGGCCGGCCCGTCGTACGGCGGCGGCATCTCCCTGCTCGCCGCGGCCTACGACACGCGCATCGATGCGGTGGCGGCGAGCATCACCTGGAACAGCCTGGTGTCGACCTTCAGCCCTCAGGCTGCGGCCACGAGCGATGTGGGGGTGTTCAAGTCCGGCTGGGCGAGCCTGTTCTTCGGCCTGGGCAGCACGACGCTGGCCGGCAGCGGCGGGGGTAGCAGTAGCGGCGGAGGTGGCGGCAGCGGCAATGGCGTCGCGACGGGTGAGTCTGCCCCCGCCGCCGGCAGCCGCAACCCCGTCTGCCCCGGCTTCGTCCCGGAGGTGTGCCGTGCGTACGCCGACGCCCAGGCGGCCGGGCGCCTGACGCCCAGCGGGGCAGTGACCCTGAGCCGGTCCTCGGTCGCGAGCGTGATCGGCAGGCTGAAGGCGCCGACCCTGCTGATGCAGGGGCAGAACGACACGCTGTTCCCGCTCGGGCAGGCACGCACCACGGCGGATGCGCTGCGCCGCGCGGGCGTGCCGACCAAGGAGGTCTGGCTCTCGGGCGGCCACGACGGCGGCTTCGGCGCAGAGACCGGTCGGGTCCGCTCCCTCACCCGCACCTGGTTCGACAGGTGGTTGCGCCGCGACGCCCGGGTCAAGACAGGTGCCGGGTTCGAAGCCGCTCGCCCCAACGGCCGGACCCTCGCTGTCGACCCGGCGCTGCGCGTCCCGACCCAGGTCATGCCGCTCGAGGGCACGAAGCCAGCCGTCAACCCGCCCGGCGGCCAGCCGGCCTCGCTGTCGGGGTTCCCCGGCCTCGGCGCCATCAGCAGCTTTGCCCCGCAGCTGGCGGCCGACCTCGCCGGGCAGGCGGCGAGCTTCGACGGGCCGACCCTGACCAAGCCACTCGAGCTGCTGGGCACGCCGACAGCGACGGTTCGCCTCACCTCGACCAGCGGCGAGGCCGTGCTGTTCGCCAAGCTCCTCGACGTAGCGCCGGGCGGCAGCTCGACGCTGCCCTTCTCGCAGCTCGCGCCGCTGCGGGTGACGAAGCTGCCGACCGCCGGCACGGGCCGCACCGTGCAGGTCACCCTGCCGGCACTGACTCACCGGTTCCCGATTGGCCATCACCTGCGGCTTGCCTTCGCCACGACCGACCTTGCCTACGCCGGCTCGCGCACCCCCGCGCTCTACACGGTCTCCGGCGGCCCGGGCACCGGCCTGGTGCTGCCGCTCTCACCCGTGCCACCCGGCGGCGGGCTGGCCCCGCTCGCCCTCGCCGGCCTCGGCCTGCTCGCCGTCGTGCTCCTAGGGGCCGTCGTGGCGCTGCTCCGTCGTCGTCGGCTGCGGCGGGATGCGGTGACGGCCCGCGCCGCCGGCGAGTCCGTGGCCGCCCGCGCCCGGCCGGTCGAGATCCGCGGGCTGACGAAGGCCTACGGCGGGCGCACTGTCGTCGAGGACCTCGACATCACCGTCGAGTCCGGGCAGGTCATGGGCCTGCTCGGCCCGAACGGCGCGGGTAAGACGACGGCGCTGCGGATGCTGCTCGGCCTCGTCCTGCCCGACGCCGGTGGCTCCTCGCTGTTCGGCACACCGGTCCGGCCGGGCTCGCCCGCGCTCAGCCGCGTCGGCACGTTCATCGAGGGGACCGGCTTCGTCCCGCAGGCCACCGGCCGGCAGAACCTGCGCGACTTCTGGGAGGCCGGGGGCAGCCCTTGGTCGCAGGCGCACTCCGACGAGGCACTGGCAGTCGCCGGCCTCGGTGACGCAGTCGACCGGCCGGTACGGACCTACTCGCAGGGGATGCGGCAGCGCCTCGCCCTCGCGCAAGCGATGCTGGGCCGCCCCGACCTCGTCATCCTCGACGAGCCGACCAACGGCCTGGACCCGCCGCAGATCGTCGAGGTGCGCCGCGTCATCCGCGAGCTGGCCGAGCGGGGCACCACGGTGCTGCTGTCGAGCCACCTGCTGGCGGAGGTCGAGCAGGTCTGCACCCACGTCGTCGTGATGGCACGCGGGCGGCTGGTCACCACCGGGACCGTCGCCGAGGTGATCGGTGCCGACCGGGCAGTGCACGTCGAGGTAGCGGCAGATGATGTGGACCGCGCCGCCGGCATCGCCCGGCGGGTGCGCGGCATCACCACCGTCGAGCGCGACCCCACGGGGCTGGTCGTCGGCCTCGACGCCGAGGCCGGTGCCGACCGCGCCGAGCTGATGGCGGCTCTGGTCGGCGCGGGCGTTCGGGTGAGCGGGATGGCTCCGCGGCGGGCCCTGGAGCAGGCGTTCCTCGAGCTGGTGTCGGGCGAGCACGAGCCGGCCGTGGGGGCGCCGGAGGCCGCCGAGCCCGTACCGGTGGGCGCGTCGGGAGCGGCGAGATGAGCCTGCTCGGCGTCGAAGTCCGGCGTCAGGCCCGGCGCAAGCGCTCGCTGGCGGTGGCGGTGGCGCTGGTCGGGATCCCCATCCTGCTGGCCGTCGTGCTGCTGGTCACCGGCGGCACCAGCGCGTCCGCGGGCGAGCAGCCGATGCTCGTTGACGTGGCGACCCTGTCCGGCGTCAATTTCGCGCTGTTCGCGGTCGCCACCATTGCCAACCTGTTGCTGATCATCGTCGTCGCGCTCGTTGCCGGCGACCCGGTCTCGTCGGAGGCGTCGTGGGGGTCGTTGCGCTACCTGCTCGTCAGGCCCGTCGCGCGCGGGCGGCTGCTGTCGACGAAGCTGACGGTGGCGGTGGCCTCCGCCCTGCTCGCGATCATCACGGTGCCTGTCGTCGCGCTTGTCGCCGGGACGCTGTGCTTCGGCTGGCACGGCCTCACCACGCCGCTCGGCTCGGCGCTGCCCATCGGGGAGAGCCTGCGCGTGCTCGCGCTGACGACCGGCTACGTCGCCACTCAGCTGTCGTTCGTCGCCGCCATCGCCTTCTGGTTCTCGGTGCGCACCGACGCCCCGCTCGGCGCAGTCGGTGGTGCGGTGCTCGTCGTCATCCTGTCGAACGTGCTCGATGCGGTGACCTCGCTGGGGTCGGTGCGCGACGCCTTCCCGACGCACTACGCCTTCAGCTGGTTCGGACTGCTGCAGTCGCCGCAGCAGACCGGCGACATGGTCCGAGGCATCGCCCTGCAGGTGCCGTGGACGATCGTGCCGCTGGTCCTGGCCTGGCGGCGGTTCGGCCGCACCGACGTGTTGAGCTGACGATGCGGCGGCTCGTGGCGGTTCCCCCCGGCGGCACGGGGCATCAGCGCTCAGATCACCCACCCCACTCGAGGAGGACCCGGATGTCGCTCGACGACGATGACATGACCACCACCCGCACCGGCGCGGGCGCACGGGGCGCAGACGCATCCCTCGCAGCATCGGGCGGCGACGCCGACTCCGGCGACAGCGACTCCGCGCCGGCCGACCCCCGCGGCAGCGACCCGGCCGGTTCCGACTCCTCCGCTGGCGCCACCGGCGGCGACGCCGACTCCGGCGACAGCGACTCCGGCCAGGCCGACCCCCGCGGCAGCGACCCGGCCGGTTCCGACTCGGACGCCGGCGCTGGCGCCACCGGAGGCGACGCCGACTCCGGCGACAGCGACTCCGGCCAGGCCGACCCCCGCGGCAGCGACCCGGCTGGTTCCGACTCCTCGGGTGGGGCCGGCTGAGCGCCGAGCTCGACCGCCACGGCTCGCTCGGGGCGGGCGCCCCGGCAGCGTTCGTGGCGCCCGCCCTCGCCCGGTGCGTGGGGGTTGACCCCGCGGCCTTCATCGCCGAGTACTGGTCCCGGGGGCCGCTGCTGACGCGTACTGCCGATCGCCGGGCGGCGGCCACCCGCGTGCCGGACGACTTCACCGACCTGCTCGGCCCCGACGACGTCGATGAGCTGGTCGCGACCCGGGGGCTGCGGCAGCCGTTCTTCCGGGTCGTGCGCGATGGCGCGCCCGTGGCGGGGACGACCCGCGCCGGGGTGGCGGGTGGTCGGCGCATCACCGATCTCGCCGACTCCGACCGGCTCCGCGAGCAGTATGCCGAGGGCGCCACGCTCGCCCTACAGGCCCTGCACCGGCTGCACCCCCCGCTCGTCACCTTCTGCCGCGACCTCGCGATCGAGCTCGGCCACCCCACGCAGGCCAACGCCTACATCACCCCGCCGGGCTCGCGCGGCTTTGCCGCCCATCACGACACCCACGACGTGTTCGTGCTGCAGACCGGCGGCACCAAGCTCTGGCACGTCTACGCGCCGGTACTGGAGTTGCCGCTGCGCTCCCAGCCATCCTCAGACCTGGTCGGTGCGGACGGTCGGCTGCTGCCCGAGGGCACCGAGCCGCTGCTGTCGGTCGTGCTGCATCCCGGCGACTCGCTGTACGTCCCCCGCGGGTTCCCGCACGCCGCCGAGACGACCGACGAGCGCTCGCTGCACCTGACCATCGGCGTGCTGGGTGTGACCCGCCACGACGTCGTGCAGGACGTGCTCGGCTTGGTTGCCAAAGATGTCGAGCTGCGGCGCGCGCTGCCGGTCGGGCCACGCGCTGCCGGCCAGGACGAGGCGGAGGCGGAGGCGTTGCTAGCGGCGCTGCAGGCGTGGGTCGGCCGGCTGCGCACCGACGACGTGCTGCCGCTGCTGCAGGCCCGGCTCGCGCACGCGGCACCCGTCGAGCCGGTCGGGATGCTCGCCGCCGACGAAGCCGCGCGGTCGCTGCATCCGCACTCGTGCATCCGCCTGCGCCGCGGGCTGGTGGCCCGGTTGGAGCCGACCGCGGGCCGGGTCACGCTCCACCTGCCCGACCGGACAATCGCCCTGCCCGCGTCGACAACGACCGCCCTCGAACGGATCCTCGGCGGCGACCAGGTCCGGGTGGCCGCGCTCGCCGGCCCCGACCTCGACGCGGAGGACTGTGTCGTGCTCGTCCGTCGACTGCTCCGCGAGGGCGCGCTGATGCCCGTACCGGCGTCGCCGCACCGTCCGTGAGCGCCTACCGCTGCGCCGTCGCCTCCGCCGCCCGCGGGGAGCCGATGCTGGCGACGGCGAGCGGGATCGTGCGTTGGCTCCTCGTCGAGCAGCCCGGGCCCTGGCAGGAGGCAGCGCCCCCACCCGGACGGATGAACCCGCGCGCGTTCGCCCGCTGCCGGGCCGCAGCAACAGCGGCCGGCGCCCGGATGCTCACCATCCGCCGGCCCGGGCGCGACCAGCCGGCCGAGGCGCGGACGATCATGCTTGTGGAGTCCCGCATCGGGCTGGAGCGGCTGCTCGAGCGGCAGGTGAGCTGGGACGACGACCTCGCCGACTTGGAGCTGCCCGCGGCGACCGGGGGCTCGACCGCGGGCTGGTCGACAGCCCGCGGGCCGCTGATGCTCGTCTGCACCCATGGCCAGCACGACGTCTGCTGCGCCCTGCAGGGCCGTCCACTGGCCGCCGCGCTGTTTGAGCGGATGCCCGATCTGGTCTGGGAATGCAGCCACGTCGGGGGCGACCGCTTCGCCGGCAACCTCGTCGTGCTGCCTCGAGGGCACTTCTTCGGGCGGGTCGATGCGAGCGCCGCCGTGCAGGTGGCCGAGTCCTACCTGGCCGGTCAGTTGTCCGTGGAGTACCTGCGCGGGCGTTCGAGCCTGACGATGCCGGCGCAGGCCGCGCAGGAGTTCGCGCTGGTGCAGGCCGGGCTCGACGGGGTCGACGACCTGCCCCCGCTCGGCGTGACCGTGCTCGACGCAGACACCTGGCGCGTGCAGCTTGCGCTGCCGGGTGGTGCGGACGCAGGCAGCGTCGGCGTGACGGTGCGGCGCTCGACCGAGGCCGACGCCGCGCTGCTCACCTGCCACGCGCCGCAGGCCCAGCAACCGCCCGCCTACCAGCTCGTCGAACTGGTCCGCCACGGCGATAACCACTGGCCGGGGCGGGCCGGCAGCCGGTAGACAGGCTGAATGCGCGCCACCAGCTCGATCGACATGCGGCCGATGGCGGCAGCCGACTTCGACCCCTACTTCTCGGTGCTGTCCCTGGCGTTCGCCGAGGACCTCGACGCCACGATGCTCGAGCACGAGCGTTCGCTGTTCGAGCCCGACCGCAGCCTCGGGGTCTGGGACGGCGGGCAGGTGGTGGGCGGCACGTACGTCCTGTCCATGCGGATGACGCTGCCGGGTGGCGCCGAGGGCGCGGTAGCGGGCGTGACCGGCGTGGGCGTCGCCGCGACCCACCGGCGCCGCGGACTGCTGCGCTCGATGATGACCCGGCAGCTCGGCGACGTCCGGGACCGCGGCGAGGAGGCCATCGCCGTGCTGTGGGCGTCGGAGGGCGGCATCTACGGCCGGTATGGCTACGGCTCGGCGGCCCCGCGGATGGCGTTCTCGGTTGCCCGGCCCGCCGCGCTCCTGCTCGACCAGCCCTCCCCGGACATCACGCTGAGGTACTCCCCTGCCGACGCCGACGTGATCGCCCCGCTGTACGAGGCCTCCCGCCGCAGCCGGGCCGGGGGTCTGGCGCGACCGGAGGCGAAGTGGGCGGGGCTGCTGGCCGACGTGCCGGCGCAGCGAGTGGGGGCGAGCCGGCTCGTCGTCGTTGTCGCCGCGCCCGCTGACGCACCGGACGCGCTCGAGGGGTACGTCGCCTACCGGACCAGCCGGGAATGGGCGGGCGGGGGGTCCGAAGGGGAGGTGCGCGTCCAGGAGCTGCACGCCACCACGCCACAGGCCGCGCATGCGCTGTGGGCGCACGTGCTCGACCTCGACCTGATGACCTCCACGCGCTGCTGGAACGTCCCCGTCGACTGGCCGCTCGTTCACGCCATGCGGACCCCGCGGGCCCTGGCACTCACCTGGCGCGACGGCCTGTGGGTGCGGATCGTCGACCTGCCGACCGCGCTCGGGCAGCGGGAGTACGCCGCCGACTGCGACCTCGTCCTCGACGTGCACGACGAGCTGTGCCCGTGGAACGCCGGAACCTGGCGACTCGCCGTAGCCGCCGGGACGGCGCAGGTGACACGGACGAACGGCCCGGCCGACCTCGTCCTCACGACGACCGACCTCGCCACGGCCTACCTTGGCGGCCCGACCCTGTGCGCCAGGGCGGCGGCGGGTCACATCGAGGAGCGGACACCGGGGACGCTCGCGCAGGCCAGCCGCGCCTTCGCCGGGGACCTCGCCCCGTGGCCGACCGACGTGTTCTGACGCGGGTCAGCCACGCCCCTGTGCGCCGGCTGCACAGAGAGCGGCCCTGCGAACAGAGCGGCCCTGCGAAGGCAGAACACCAGCGGCGTCCCGGACTGTCACCGCACTTGGCAGGTCGGGCACCAATAGAGCCGCCGGGCGACCATATCGGCGGTCTGCACCTCGGTGCCGCACACCCGGCACGGCAGCCCGGCGCGGCGGTAGACGTAGGTTCGGTCCTCAGCTCGCGCCGTACCGCTGCGCCGCTGCCGGTCCCCCGGCTCGGTGGTGACGATCGAGCCCGAGCGCACCCCCTTGCGCATCAGCGCGACGAGGTCGGCCCACAGCGCGTCCCACTCGGCGGCGCTCACCGCCGTGCCGGGGCGGTAGGGGTCGAGGCCGGCGCGGTAGAGCACCTCCGCCCGGTAGACGTTGCCCACCCCGGCCAGGACCTCCTGGTCCATCAGCAGCGCCCCGACCGGGCGGCGGCTGCGGGACAGGCGGCGCCACGCCGCATCCGAATCGGCTTTGCCGTCGAGCGGGTCCGGGCCGAGCCGGGCGAGGATGGCCTTTACTTCCGGTGGCGTGAGCAGCTCGCACGCCGTCGGCCCGCGCAGGTCGGAATAGGTCTCCTCGGTCTGCAGCCGCAGCCGCAGCGCCCCGCGCGGCACGGGCGCGGGCTGTGAACCGCTGCGGAACTTGCCGTACAGCCCGAGGTGGACGTGCAGCCGCACCCCCACCCCGGCGAAGCTGTAGAACAGGTGCTTGCCGTAGGGCCGCACGCGGACGAGCGCGTGCCCGTCGATGCGTGAGGCGCCGTCCTCGAAGCGCCCCTGCGGGCTCGATGCCTGCAGGGTCCGGCCGCCGAACAGCTTCGTGTGGTCACGCGCCAGCCGGTGGATGGTGTGACCTTCAGGCATGGCCTCACTCCTCCCCCGCAGCGCCCCGGTCAGCCACCTACTGCACCGTGGATCAGGCGCGACCAGCGCGATCGGGCATCCTGGGGCCATGGGCGAGGGCGGCCGGACCGACCGGCAGGGGCTGGTCGGCGCTGGCGGCTCCCGGGTCGGCACCCAGGGGGCGATGCGCGCCCGCGACGTCGCCCGCCCGAGCGAGCAGGACCTGGCCGAAGCCGAGCGCACCGTGCAGGTGCAGCACGCCCGGCCGGTCGAGGACGGCTCGGTGCAACCTCACCCTCAGCACCCAAAGCGCCCGCGCCCAGCCGATCCCGGCCGGCGCCGTCAGCCGGGCACGCGTCCAGAGGCCTCGTAGTCCGCCAGCATCTGCAGCCGCCGCACGTGCCGCTGCTCGCCGCTGAACTCGGTAGCGAGGAAGGTCTCGACGAAGCTGATCGCGTCGGCCTCCGGGTACTGGCGCGCGCCGAGGCTGATGACGTTGGCGTTGTTGTGCAGCCGCCCCAGCTCGGCGGTCTCGACACTGAAAGCGAGCGCACACCGCACGCCGGGCACCTTGTTGGCGGCGATCGCCTCGCCGTTGCCGGACCCGCCGATCACGACGCCCAGGCTGCCGGGCTCGGCCGTTGTCGCAGCGGCGGCGGCGAGGACGAAGGGCGGGTAGTCGTCCTCGGCGTCATACACCTCGGGGCCGTGGTCGACCGGCTCGTGGCCGAGCTCGCGCAGGCGACCCAGCAAGGCTGCCTTGAGCTCGAAGCCGGCGTGGTCAGACCCCAGGTGGACGCGCACACGCCGATGATGCCGTATGCCCGACCAGCCGCTAGTGCCGCCAGCGCGGCCCGTGCTCGGCGTCGATGGCTGCCCCGGCCACTGGGTGATCGCCGAAGTGGCTCCCGATCTGCCGCTCGAGGAGCGGACGGTGCGCTGGCACCTGCTGCCGGTCGACCCGGAGCGGCTGCTGAGCTTGCCCGCTGCAGTCGTCGCCATCGACGTGCCGATCGGGCTGCCTCCCACCGGCAGCCGCGCGTGCGACCAAGCCGCTCGCGACCTGCTCGGTGGGGCTCGATCGAGCGTGTTCTTCACGCCCTCGCGGCCGGTGCTGGAGGCGCCGGACTACCCTGCCGCGTGCGCCCTCGCCCGTTCCCGCGGTGAGCGCGCGCCTTCCCGGCAGCTGTGGGGCATCCAGCCACGCATCCGAGCCATCGACCGGGGGCTGCAGGGTGCCCCGTCACACGACCGCGGGCGCGTCGTCGAGTGCCATCCCGAGCTGAGCTTCCGCCTGCTGGCCACCCCGCGCATGGCCGCAAAGCGGACCGCGCCCGGGATCGGCCAGCGCATCGCCGCACTCGCACCGTTCGTCGACGCGGCTGCCGCGCTTGCCGAAGCACCGGTCGAGGCCCGGGTCGACGACGCCCTCGACGCCCTGGTCTGCGCCTGGACCGCCGCCCGCTGGCTCGAAGGGTCGGCGCGTGTGCTCGGCGGCGGGCTCGACGCCCATGGCCTGCCGATGCGGATCGTGACCTGACCGCCCTCGTCACGGCGCGGAGTCCGGTCAAGGCTCAGTCGAAGATCGGCCCCTGGGTCCTCGTGCGCTTGAGCTCGTAGAAGCCAGGGGTCGAGGCGACCAGCACGGTGCCGTCGAACAGCCGGCCAGCGGCCTCCCCCGTCGGCGCCGGCGTGACGACCGGGCCGAAGAAGGCGGTGTCGGCAACGGAGATGACCGGCGTTCCGACGTCCATCCCGACCCGGTCCATGCCGTCGTGGTGCGAGGCGCGCAGGGCCTCATCGAGGCTCGTGTCGTCCATCGCGTCCGCGAGCGAGATGGGGAGGCCGGCCTCGGTCAGCGCCTCCTCGATGAGCGCGCGGTCGGGCTGGCGCTGCTGCAGGTGGATGCGGGTGCCGAGGGCGGTGTAGAGCGGCAGCAGGACCTCGTCGCCGTGCTGCGGCGCGGCGGCGATGCAGACCCGAACGGGGCGCCACGCCCGCTTCATCCCCTCCTGGTACTCCTCGCTGAGGTCCCTGCCCTCGTTGAGCACCGCGAGGCTCATCACGTGCCACTGCACCTCGACGTCGCGGACCTGCTCCACCTCGAGCATCCACCGCGAGGTCATCCAGGCCCAGGGACAGACGGGGTCGAACCAGAAGTCGACGACCTGCTTGCCGGTCGGCACCGCCTGGTCACTGACAGTCGCGGTTGCGGTGCTCAAGGGTTCCTCCAGAGATGGGCGTCATCGGGGACAACCGCGGTTGGGGACAGGTCATGCCCGGCGCGGCGAGGCGTGGCACCATCGGCACCGATGACTGCTAACGCGACCGACAACCTGACCCGTGACGAGGCCAGCACCCGTGCCGCCCTTGTCGCCGTCGAGTCCTACGACATCGACCTCGACCTGGCCGGCGACGATCCGGCCACCTTCGCCTCCCGCACGACGATCCGGTTCACCTGCCGGGAGCCGGGCGCCTCCACGTTTGTGGAGCTGGTGGCCACGTCGGTACAGCGGGTGACACTCAACGGGAGCGAGCTCGAGCCGGGCGATGTCGTCCAGGCTGGCCGGCTCCTGCTGTCCGGCCTCGCCGCCGACAACGTGCTGGAGGTCGAGGCCCGCTGCCTGTACTCGCGCACCGGCGAGGGGCTGCACCGGTTCGTCGACCCGGTCGATGGCGCGGTCTACCTCTACTCACAGTTCGAGACCTACGACGCCCACCGGATGTACGCCTGCTTCGACCAGCCCGACCTCAAGGCCGTGTTCCGGCTGGCGGTCGAGGCGCCGGAGGACTGGACGTGCATCAGCAACGCTGTGGCCACGACGCCTCGCGCCGGCCGTACCGAATTCGCGCAGACCCCGGTGATGTCGACCTACATCACCGCCCTTGTCGCGGGCCCCTACCACCAGGTGCGTGACAGCCACGACGGCATCGACCTCGGCCTGTTCTGCCGCCGCTCGCTGGCCGAGTTCCTCGACGCCGAGGAGCTGTTCGCAGTCACCAAGCAGGGCTTCGACTTCTACCACCGGGCTTTCGACTACCGCTACCCGTTCGGCAAGTACGACCAGCTGTTCGTCCCCGAGTTCAACGCCGGCGCGATGGAGAACGCCGGCGCCGTGACCTTCCTCGAGGACTACGTCTTCCGCGCCAAGGTCACCGATGCCCGCCGGGAGCGCCGGGCCGAGACGATCCTGCACGAGATGGCGCACATGTGGTTCGGCGACCTCGTGACCATGCGCTGGTGGGACGACCTGTGGCTCAACGAGTCGTTCGCCACCTACGCCTCGGTGCTCGCCCAGACCAGCGCCACCCGGTGGACCAACGCCTGGACCACCTTCTGCAACGCCGAGAAGACGTGGGCCTACCGCCAGGACCAGCTGCCCTCGACGCACCCGATCGTTGCCGACGCCTCCGACATGGAGGCGGTCAAGACCAACTTCGACGGCATCACCTACGCCAAGGGCGCGAGCGTGCTCAAGCAGCTCGTCGCGTGGGTCGGCCAGGAGGAGTTCCTCGCCGGGCTGCGGACCTACTTCCGCCGGTTCGAGTACGCCAACACCAGCCTGGCCGACCTGCTGGCCGAGCTGGAGTCCTCGAGCGGTCGCCAGCTCGACGAGTGGGCCGCGGAGTGGCTGGAGACCACCGGCGTCAACACCTTGCGGCCCCGGTTCGAGCTCGACGCCGAGGGCCGGTTCAGCAGCTTCGAGATCGTGCAGGAGGCCGTGCCCGAGCACCCCACGCTGCGCTCGCACCGGGTCGCCGTCGGCCTCTACGACCGGACCGGCAGCGGCACCAGCCGCGGCGGGTCGATCGTGCGGCGCGAGCGGGTCGAGCTCGACGTCGTCGGCGCCGTCACCGAGGTGCCCAAGCTGATCGGGGAACGCCGCCCGGACCTGCTGCTGCTCAACGACGACGACCTGACCTACGCCAAGATCCGGCTCGACGACACATCCCTCGCCACGCTCGTCGCGGCAGTCGGCGACATCGAGGACTCGCTGCCGCGCGCCCTGTGCTGGGGAGCGGCATGGGACATGACCCGCGATGCCGAGATGGCCGCGCGTGACTACCTGGCGCTCGTGCTCGCCGGGGTCGAGGACGAGACCGACATCGGAGTCGTGCAGACCCTGTACGCCAAGGCCTCGCTCGCGGTCACGCAGTACGGGGTGCCCGCCGACCGCGTGGCGGCCAAGACCCGCCTGACCCGGGCGGCCGAGGAGCACATGCGCTCGGCCGCGCCGGGCAGCGACGTGCAGCTGGCCCTGGCGCACGTGTTCGCCACGACGGAGGACCCCGGACAGCTGGACCGCGTGCAGGCGATCTACGACGGGGCGGCCGTGGTGGAGGGGCTCGCCCTCGACACCGAGCTGCGCTGGCACCTGCTGGTCGAGCTGGCGGCGCGGGGCCGGGTGACCGAGGCCGACATCGCTGCCGAGCTGGAGCGCGACCCCACCGCGACGGGCGAGAAGCGCGCTGCGAGCGCCCGTGCAGCCCTGCCGACCCGGGAGGCGAAGCAGGCTGCCTGGACGGCTGTGGTGGGCTCGGACGAGCTGTCCAACCACATGCAGGTTGCGACGATGCGCACCTTCTGGCAGCCCGACCAGCTCGAGCTGTGCCGCCCGTACGCCGAGCGGTTCTTCACCGAGATCAGCGACGTGTGGCGCACGCGCAGCCGCGACTCCTCGCAGACGATCGTCGAGATGCTCTACCCCGGACTGCTCGTCGAGCAGTGGACCGTCGATCGGACCGACTCCTACCTGCGTGATCAGGACCCACAACCGGCCCTGCGGCGGCTGCTGCTCGAGGCGCGAGACGGCGTCGTCCGTGCCCTGCGGGCTCGGGAGCGCGACGCGGCCGGTGGCCTCGCGGACGGTCCCGGCCCGGAGTCGGTGCCCACAGTCGTCGCCACCTGACGCCGCCCACCGGGCAGTAGGCCGTGGCCAGGCGCTTGTCGCGCTTTACGCTGATCCGGCGGTCGACCCGCCAGTCGCCGCTGCCCCGCGAGGTGCTGGTACTCGCGGGGGTCGCATTCGCCGTCGCCGTCGGGTTCGGGTTCGTCGCTCCGGCCATCCCGGTGTTCGCACGGCAGTTCGGGGTCGGCCGCGCGGCGGCTGGCGGCGTCGTGTCGGTATTCGCTGGGATGCGCCTGGTGTGCGCCCTCGGCGCGGGTCGGCTGGTCGAGCGACTCGGGGAACGCCTCGTGCTCGCCACGGGCATCGGCGTGGTGGCGGGCAGCAGCGCCCTGGCCGGCCTGGCGAGGTCCTACCCGGAGCTGCTGGTGCTGCGGGGGATCGGCGGCGTCGGTTCCGCGATGTTCAGCGTCAGCGCGGCGACGCTGCTGCTGCGTTCGGTCGGGGCCAACCAGCGGGGCCGAGCATCGGGGATGTTCCAGGGCGGGTTCCTGCTCGGCGGCATCGCCGGGCCGGCACTCGGCGGGTTCGTCACGGGTATCTCGATCCGGCTCCCGTTCTTCCTCTACGCGGGGACCCTCGCCGTCGCGGGTGCCATCGGGCTGCTGCTGCTGCCCCAGGCCGCTGGGGCTCGCGACGATGCAGCCACGACGGCGACGATCGGGCTGCGGGAGGCGCTGCGCTCGCGTGCCTACCGGGCCGCGCTCGCGGCGCAGCTTGCCGACAGCTGGGCGGTGCTCGGAGTGCGGTCGGCGCTGGTGCCCCTTTTCGTGGTGGAGGGGCTGCATGCCTCGCCGATCTGGACCGGCATCGGCTTCGTCGTCGTCGCGGCAGTCAACGCCGCCGTGCTGCTGCCCGCGGGGCGGCTGGCCGATGACTGGGGCCGTCGCCCGGTGCTGGCGGGTGGTTGCCTGCTGGGCGCGCTCGCCCTGGCCGTGCTCGCGCTGCCGCTGGGACTGCCCGGCTACCTCGTCGCGATGGGCGTGCTCGGGCTGGGCAGCGGGCTGCTCGACGTGGCGCCCGCCGCCGTCGTCGGCGACGTGCTGCAGGGTCGCGGAGGCACCGTCGTCGCGGCCTACCAGATGGCGGGCGACGTCGGATCGGTCAGCGGCCCGCTAGCCGCCGGCCGGCTCGCTGACACCGCCGGGTTCGGCGCTGCCTTCGGTCTCACTGCCCTGGTCATGGCCGGCGCGGGGGCAATGGCCCTCGCCGCGCCCGAGACGCGCTCGGCGACGGCAGCGGCCGCTGGGACCGCTGGGAGCGCTGGGACCGCTGGGACCGCTGGGAGCGCTGCGACCGCCGGGACCGCTGCGGATAAGGGGAGCGGCTGACGCTCAGCGGCCGACGCGGACCGAGCCGGGAGCCGCTGCCGAGCCAGGGACGTCGCGCGGACCGTGGGCCAGCTCCTCGCCCTGGCCGTCCGCGGGCTGCTCGGCGCGGTCGGACGGCGAGGCCTCGGTGTCGTCCCGGCTGTCGCTGTCGTCGTGCTGGTCAGCCTGATCGTCAGCCTGCTCACGTGACCCGGGACGGCCCTGGGCCGCGCTCGAGGTGTCCTGCGCATCGCGCTCAGCGGCGCGGTCGGCCACCGGCGCCCGGCCCGAGAGCCTCGAGCCGCTCGTCGCCGGCTGGCCCTGGGTGCCCTCCGGGTCGGGGCTGGCGCTGTCAGCCAGCTGCCGCAGCCCGTTGATCAGACCGCCGACGATGTCGCCGACCGTGAACGACGAGGTCATCGTCAGGGCTGCGAGCCCCGCCGCCTGGTCGGAGATGCGCCGCTTCGCGCCCGGGGTAGTCATGATCTCGAGCTGCCGCTCCTCGGGTCCGACGAGGACGAGGACCGCCCCCTCGCGCCCGGAGCCGACCATGCTTGCCAGGGTGCTCTCGGCGTCGATGCGGGGGTCAGACCCGAGGGCGCCCACCCGCAGCCAGAAGCGCAGGCCGGTCTGCGTCTCGGCGGCCGACACCGCGCGCTCGATCCGCTCACGCTGCTCTCGAGTAAATGCCTCACCAGCGGCCACTTGCACCTCCTGCATGGGGCAGCGCCATGCGGCGCCGCTCGTCGGACCGCTCAGGGGGGCGCCCGAACCACTCGGTGTCGTGGTCCCACGGCTGACCCGGGCGGTAGCGCCCCTTGTCGCGCTTGGTGCGGAAGGACAGCAGAGCGCTGATGAGGAAGCCGAGCACCGGGACGCCGATGAACAGGGCGAGCGCGACGGGAAGGCTGAGAGGCTCGGGGTTGTAGGCGTTGCCCACGGCATCGCCCAACACAGCCGCAGACGCTGGCCCTGCCACCACGAGGCCAACGGAGCTCACGAGGCCGCTCACCAGGCCGCTGAGCAGCACGAGCCGCATCAGCCGGCGCAGGCGACCCCCCGGCTGGCTGGCTTGTTTCCGCGTGTCACCACGCGCAGGTCGTTCGTCCACGCCGCAGAGGCTAGCGGACGGGTCGTATCGACCCGGACGCATCCTCTTCCCGCTTGCGCTCGAGTCGAGATGCATGTCGGTGACCAGGGATCAGTTGCGCGGCGTCAGGCGGGCCACGTCAGCGGTGAGCGGCGTCGTACTTCTGCTGGTCGGCGATGCAGCGGGCCGCCTCTGGCCGGGCGTCGAGGCGCTCGTCCGGGATCTGCTGCCCGCAGTCGACGCATCGCCCGTAGCTGCCGTCCTCGATCCGCTTCAAGGCCGCCTCGATGTCCTCTCGCCCGGCCCGGCTGGTCTCGATCAACGCGTTCTCGCGATCGAGCTCAGAGACCTCGCTGCCCTGGTCGCCGGGGTGCTGGTGGATGGCGCTGAGATCCACAGTCTCGGCAGCGTTCTCATTCTCCAGCGCGGTCTCGTCGGATCGGGCGGTGTCCAGGCGCTCCTGCAGATGGGCGCGGGCGGTCTCGAAGTCCATAGCGCTCCTCTTACCCGCTGCTGACGATCTCACCAGCCGCTGGCTTGTGGCGGGCTCCATACTGAGGTCGGCGCCGGAACCTCCCGGCGCGGCGAGGAGGTCCCGCTGAGCGCTCTACCTGTCGACACGTCCCCCAACCCCGGTCCGTGCGGTGCGCAGGATGCGCTCTGGTCGGCGCCGGTCGCCGGCGGCCCGGTGCGCGCGTCCGTGCAGGTGCCGGGCTCGAAGTCGGCCACCAACCGCGCTCTGGTACTCGCCGCGCTCGCCGGCGGCACGAGCCGGCTCGAGCGGCCGCTGCGCTCGCGCGACACGCTGCTGATGGCAGCCGCACTGCGCACCCTCGGCGTGGGGGTAGTCGACACCGCCGACGACGCCTGGCTGGTGGCCGGTGACCAGCAGCCGCGCGCCCTTGACGGCGCTGCCGCTGTCGACGTCGGCAACGCCGGGACAGTCGCCCGCTTCCTTCCGCCGGCTGCCGCCGTACTGGTACGCGGCGAGCTGCACATCGACGGCGACCCCCGGATGCGCGAGCGTCCCCTGGGCCCTCTGCTCGGGGCGCTGCGCACCCTCGGCGTCCGCCTGGACGACGCGGGGCGGGGCGCTGTCCCGTTCGACCTGGAGGCGGCTGGCCGGGTGGCCGGCGGCGCGGTCACTGTCGACGCCTCGTCCTCCAGCCAGCTGGTCTCCGGCCTGCTGCTCAGCGCCCCGCGGTTCGACGCCGGGGTGGTGGTGCGGCACGTCGGCCCAGCAGTGCCCTCGGCGCCGCACCTGCGGATGACGACGGCCATGCTGCGCGAGCACGGTGCGGCCGTGACCGAGCCCGACGGCGCTGTGGGCGCTGCGGGTGCTGCGGTCTGGAGCGTCGAGCCCGGCCCGCTGCATCCCGTCAACCGGACTGTCGAGCCTGACCTGTCGAGCGCGTCCGCCTTCCTCGCTGCTGCCGCAGCCACCGGCGGTGAGCTGGTGCTCGAGGGCTGGCCGGACGAGACCGAGCAACCGGGACGGCTCTTGCCGTCACTGCTCGAGGCGTTCGGCTGCCGCTGCACGATCGCATCCGGTCGGCTGACAGTCACCGGTCCAGCCCGGCTGCAGGGGGTCGACCTCGACCTGCACGACTACGGCGAAGCGGCCCCGACGCTGACCGCTCTCGCGGTGCTCGCCGGTGGTCGGTCGCGGCTGCGTGGCATCGCCCACCTGCGGCTGCAGGAGACCGACCGGCTGGGCGCGCTTGCGCACGAGCTGGGGCGCCTCGGCGCCCGGATCGACGTCACCGCCGACGGGCTCGACATCACTCCCGCCCCGCTGCACGGCGCCGTGCTCGACCCGCAGTCCGACCATCGCCTTGCGATGGCCTACGCGGTCATTGGCCTCGTCGTGCCCGGGGTGCAGGTACGCGACATCGGCACGGTCGGCAAGACGGTGCCGGACTTCCCGGAACGGTGGGCGGCGATGCTGGCATGACCGGATCGCCGGCCAACGCCCCTCAGGCGAGCCGGGCCTGATGGGGCGGGCGCTCGACGAGGACGACGTCCGCGTGCGGCCGGGTCACGGGACGCGCCGGCGCACCCGTCAGCGGCCGACCTACGACGACGCGGTAGCTGCCGTCGTGGTGGCAGTCGACCGCGGGCGCTACACGTGCCAGCCGGGGGGCCGGCCCGCGGGCGAGGGACAGGTCGTGGCGGTGCGCGGCGCCGACGCCCGGCGATCGTCGGTCGTCGTGGGCGACCGGGTGCGCCTGGACGGTGACACCTCAGGCGAGCCCGACCGGCTCGCCCGCATCGTCGAGGTGCTGCCGAGGACGAGCCAGCTGCGCCGGACGCCGGACGACACCGACCCCGTCGAGCGGCCGGTCGTGGCCAACGCCGAGCAGCTCGTCGTCGTGGTCGCACTCGCCGATCCGACCCCGCGGCCGCGCATGATCGACAGGTGCCTGGTGGCCGCCTACGACGGTGGGCTGCAGCCGGTGCTCTGCCTGACCAAGCGCGACCTGCAGTCGCCGGATGCGCTCGTCGCGGCGTACGGGCCGCTCGCCGTGCCCATCGTGACGCTCGGGCGTGGCGACGACCTCACCCCGCTGGCCGACCTGCTCGCCGGGCGTACGAGCGTGCTGTTCGGCCACAGCGGCGTCGGCAAGTCGACGCTGGTCAACCAGCTCGTCCCCGGCGCGGACCGGGCCACGGGCGGGGTCAACGACGTGACCGGGCGCGGCCGGCACACCTCATCATCGGCGGTGGCGCTGGCTCTGCCCGGCGGTGGCTGGGTGATCGACACGCCAGGGGTTCGCTCGTTCGGGCTCGGTGGTGTGAGTGCAGCGCGGGTGCTGGCAGCCTTCGACGACCTGGCCACCGTTGCCGCCGGATGCCCGCGGGACTGCTCCCACCGCGCGGATGCGCCGGACTGCGCGCTCGACGCCGACCCTGCGCTGCCGGGGCCACGGGTCGACTCGTTCCGTCGCCTGCTCGCCGCCCGGGACGGCGAGGACCCCGCGGGCTGAGGCAGCAGCTAATCCGTCGGGCGGCTGCTCGTTGGCTGGCCCGCGCTATGTGGTGGTCGAGCACGACCAGCCGCTTGCTGCGCCTCGCCGGGCGGGAGCGGCCCGGTGTCAGACGGTGGCACCCAGCTCGATCGCCGTCTCGACCTCGGCCACGCGCACGTCGGCAGCGCGCTTCTCGGCATCGATCTGCTCAGCGGTCTGCTCGTCGTTCGCCATCAGCTGCTCGAGGTCGGTGCCGGCGTAGTCGAGCACGCCCATGTCGGCGTAGGCCTTCTGGACCTTGTCGCCCCACAGGCCGATGTCCTTGATACACGGCACGATGCGGGTGAATAGCAGCTGGCGGAACATCTTGCCGCTCTCGGAGTTGTCGACCGCGTCCAGGCAGTCGTCGACGTCGTAGCCCAGCTGCTGCCAGACCTCCTCCTGCCGGAAGCGGTCGCGCATTAGATAGCAGGCCTCGACGACGAACTCCTCGCGCTCGTCGCGCTCGGCGGTGGTCAGGTCAGCGTAGGCATCCTTGAGCGCGAGCCGGCCGAAGGCGACGTGGCGCGCCTCATCCTGCATGACGTAAGCGAGGATCTGCTTGGGCAGCGGGGAGGTGGTGATGTCGCGCAGCAACCCGAAGGAAGCCAACGCGAGGCCCTCGATAAGCACCTGCATGCCGAGGTAGGGCATGTCCCAACGGCTGTCGGACAGGGTCTGCTGCAGCAGGTTGTCGAGGTTGGAGTTGATCGGGTAGACGATGCCCATCTTCTCGTGCAGCAGCCGCGCGAACGTCTCGACGTGGCGCGCCTCGTCCATCGTCTGGGTGGCTGCGTAGAACTTGCTGTCAAGGTCGGGGGCCGACTCCACGATGCGTGCCGTGGTGATCATGGCGCCCTGCTCGCCGTGCAGGAACTGGCTGATCTGCCAGGAGGCGAGGTGCTGGCGCAACCGCGCGACCTCGTCACGGTCGTCCTTGATCCGGTTCCACGTCTTCGAGCCGTAGATGGCGATCAGCTCGTCGGCGTAGATGCCGAGCGGGTTGACGGGGTCAAGCTCGAGAGACCAGTCGATGCGGGAGGCAGCATCCCACTGCTTGTCCTTGCCCTTCTGGTACAGCCCGAGCAGGCGGGCGCGCCCCTCGTCGTACTCCCACGTGAATCGGGCGTCGCCGGCCATGGGCACAGTGCGCTCGTCACCCGCGGGCGGGGTCACGTAGCGGTCTCGGGTGGACATCGACGCCTCCTGGCACGTTGGTAGCTAGACCGTAGGCCGCTTACTGACACGGTGTCAATGACAACCGTAGAATGACGTCGTGAACGGCGCGACTTCTTCTCCCGCCCCGGCGGCGCACGCTGGCGTGCGGATGCGCCGCCGCCCGGAGGACGCCGAGCGCGAGATCCTCGACGCCGCCGCGCAGCTGCTGCGCGAGGCGACCGTCGCTGATCTGTCGGTGGCCTCGGTGATGGTCCGCACGGGGCTTGGGCGTTCGTCGTTCTACGTCTACTTCCCAGACGTCACTGCTCTGCTGCGCCGGCTGGCCGAGCGGCTCGAGGGCGAGTTCTTCGAGGTCTCGCGGGTCTGGCTCGCCGACGACTCCGGGCTTGACGAGCTCGATGCCGCCCGCCGCTCGACCGAGGGGATCGTGGCCGTCTACGTGCGGCACGGGCCGGTGCTGCGTGCGCTCGCAGACGCGGCGGCGACACACCCTGAAGTTGCCGACATCTTCCGCTACGGCGTGCTTGACCACTTCATCGACGCCGTCGACCGGCGCTGCCAGCAGCAGCACGCCCTCGGCCGCATCCCGCACCCGATCTCGCGCGACGTCTGCCGAGCACTCGTGCTGATGACCGAGCAGGTACTCGCCGAGGCGCTCGGCGGTCACGAGACCGAAGACCCCGAGGCGACGGCCGACACGCTGCACACCATCTGGGCGCGGGTCCTGTACGGGCGCGATGCGCGGCCGCGGCCGGGTGCCGGCTGAGTCTGGCGAGGGCCTAGGGTGGCGAAGCCCTGATCGGTCTGGACGAAGGAGCGTCACGTGGCCTCGACACTGAATCCCTACATCAGCTACCCGGGGAGCGCCCGCCAGGCGCTCGAGTTCTACCGAGGCGTGTTCGGTGGAGACCTGAGGCTCAACACCTTCGGTGCGGCGGGCGGCTTCGGTGCCCAGGACGCGGACAAGATCATGCACGGGATGTTGAGAGACGCCGTCCGGCTTCACGATCATGGGCGCCGACACTCCGACCGGCATGGAGCGCACCGTCGGCACCAACATGGCGGTCAGCCTGAGCGGTGACGGTGCCGACGAGCTGCGCGGATACTTCGCGAAGCTGTCCGAGGGCGGCACGGTCACCATGCCGCTCGAGAAGCAGATGTGGGGCGATGAGTTCGGCATGTGCGTCGATCCTTTCGAGGTCCAGTGGATGGTCAACATCACGCAGCCGAGCTCCTGAGGGCAACCACTTCACGGGTCTTGTGGACAGCCGCTGGTTATCCACAGAGTGTGATCGGTGGAGGTCACAGGCTTGCACCCGCCGGTCGGAACGACTAGAGTCGAACATGTGTTCGACCTTAGGTTCCAGGCACTCGCCGCTCCACTCGCGGCCTGCGCCGCCCAGGACCTGGCTGTGGTGCCGCCCGCTTGCCTGCCGGGTGACGTCGAGATGCTGCTCCGGCTGCGTCACCAGGTCGACGGTGAGCTGACCCGCCGCCTGGCCGCAGCCGACCGCAGCGGCCAGGGCGCCCGCCTGGGCGCCGGGTCCACCGCCGCGTGGCTACGCGACGCCGGCCGCCTCACCCACCGCGAAGCCTCCACCCTGCTAGCCACCGCCCGGCGCCTGTCCGACCGCTACCCGCCACCGCAGCTGCCCCGTCCGAGGGCGACATCTCCCTGACCCCTCCCAGGTACTCACCCGCGCCGTCACCCCGCAACGGGCCGAACTCGCCGACCAGCACTACACCGGCGGCATGGCCCAAGCCGAAACCGACCTGCTCCACGTAGCGATCCTGTCCGCCCCCGACACCCTGGCCCGCGCCGCCCACAGCTGGGCACACACCCTGGACCCCC